>ERZ791741.33-NODE-33-length-104840-cov-5.565157_pt1 | contig 104840 bp, 90 predicted proteins | sample MGYA00510040_ERZ791741 | MGnify/ENA primary metagenome ERZ791741 (study PRJEB30046, sample SAMN00791960) | human gut metagenome | study: EMG produced TPA metagenomics assembly of the A metagenome-wide association study of gut microbiota in type 2... | reverse complement strand
CAAAATAAGTCACGTGTTTCAACAAAAAAGACGGCATCTCCTACAGAAAAACATCAATACAACTCTCAAAACCAACAAATGCTAAATTCAAACAGGCTCTTAGCGGCAAGCATAGCAAGTAATATTTTTTAACGTTCCAAATCTATTCAAAACAGTCTTTTTTCTATCGAAATGACAATTCGCATTCTATCTTTGCGTCACAATTTTTTATCATTCATTGTAAATTCAAAATATATGTTTTCCATCGAAAAAGCAACCCTTGCCGATTGTCCCCTTATCCAGACTCTGGCATCCAATATCTGGGAACCGACCTATGGTTCCATCCTCTCCCGCGAACAACTCGACTATATGTTCGAGATGATGTACAGCAATGAAAGCCTTCAAAAGCAAATGAGCGAACTTCATCACCAGTTCTTCGTCATCTATGCCGACGGTGTCCCTTCCGGCTACTTGTCTATCGAGACCGTAGAAAAGGATTTATATGAATTCCAAAAAATATACTCTTTGCCTTCCCTACATGGTTCGGGAATCGGGCGTTTCATTATCGAACAGGGAATAGCCTACCTGAAAACGATCCATCCGAGCCCTTTTACGATAGAACTGAACGTAAACCGCCACAACCCAGCCGTAGGTTTCTATAAACATATGGGATTTCACGAACATGCAACCCGTGATTTCCATATCGGGAACGGCTATTACATGAACGATTACATAATGAGAATGGAGGTAAAGGAATGAACGTACGCCTAAAACCGATCATGTTTGTCGGGACTTGTTCCGATGCAGGCAAAAGCGTTATCAATGCAGCTTTCTGCCGTATATTCAAGCAAGACGGATATCATCCGGCACCATTCAAGGCGCAAAATATGTCACTCAACTCCTACTCCACTCCCGAAGGAGGAGAAATGGGACGTGCACAGGTGGTACAGGCCGAAGCCTGCGGGATCGCCCCGCATACGGATATGAACCCGGTGTTGCTGAAACCGACGAATGATAAAAGCTCCCAAGTCGTCTTGAACGGCCGGCCGGTCGGAAACATGTCGGCACAGGATTATTTCGGCATGCAAAACCAAAAAGAGGTATTATTCAAAGAAGCGATTGAAGCCTTCCATCGCCTGGAAAGTCGCTATAGCCCGATCGTCCTGGAAGGGGCCGGTAGCATTTCCGAACTAAACCTGCGCGACCGAGACATCACCAATATGCGGATGGCCGAGCAGGCAGGAGCGGCCACCTTTTTGGTTGCCGACATAGACAGAGGCGGCGTTTTCGGATCTGTTTACGGAACAATCGCCCTTCTGAAGCCGGAAGAAAGAGTTTTGATGAAAGGGATCATTATCAATAAATTCAGGGGAGATGCATCTCTTTTTGACGATGGCAGGAAGATTATCGAGGACTTGACCGGTGTGCCGGTAGTAGGTGTGATTCCTTGGTTTCGCGATATCAAAATCGAAGAAGAAGATTCGGTCGCCCTCGATATGAAACACAATACTTACCGGGACGGAAAAATCAACGTGGCGATCATCTTGCTGAAACGAATGTCTAATTTCACCGACTTCGACATATTGGATATGGACCCTCGCTTCAATGCCTATTATACGAACAATATCGACGAGATAGAAAAAGCAGATATCATCCTGCTCCCCGGCTCTAAAAATACACTTTCGGATCTTCAAAGCCTGCGAGCGTGCGGTATAGCTGATGCAATTATCCGTGCCCATAAAAACGGGAAAAAAGTTATCGGCATCTGTGGAGGGTATCAAATGATGGGAGCACGCCTTGAGGACCCGAAAGCCATCGAAGGAAACCTGCCCGCCGTTCCCGGACTGGGCCTGCTACCGCAATGTACGATCATCGAACCGGAAAAAATAACTCGCCAAAGCACCTTTGCCTTTCTGCCTGGGCTATGCAAGGACGGTTCCTGTAAAGACGGTTCGCGAACCATCTCCTACGGCTGTCGCGGCTACGAGATACACATGGGACGAACAACTCTGCTTGGCGACGCTCCAGAAAATCCGGTGGCCGTCCTCAACGACGGACGGACGGACGGTTATTATCTGGATAACACATGCTGGGGCAGCTATATGCACGGAATACTGGATAACCCGGAAGTCCTGGACAACCTGGCCGAAGGATTTGATAAAGAAACAACAGACCACCCTTTCGACTATGCAGCATTCAAAGAAGAACAATACGACAAGTTGGCGAATTTAGTCAGGAAACATGTCGATATGGATTATATCTATCGGCAACTGGTTTGACAATTGTCAATTATTTCAACCGGTCCACCCTGGCAACGTCATCTAGTTTGACACAGACTGTAGCCCCCAATTGTTCAAGGTAAAGAACTAAATGATTCTTTTTAATCTTCTTCACTTTTCCGGAAACATGTTTCATAGCCCCGCAAAGGATCTCGACCTCTTCGCCGGGACATAAAACATGTTCGGATGCCTGGTCGAGAAATTCCTGAATGGCGTCGATCTCCTTCTGGCGGACAACGGCCGGTTTTCCATTGTAATAGACAATACGGGCCACTCCATACACCCGAGTCAGGTTTCTTAACTCCGGGTCGGTACACCGCACAAACAGATAAGAGTTGAATAATGGCAACTCCACGATTTTGACACGGTCAGACCAGACCCTGGGCGCACGATGAAGCGGAAGCCAACACTCGATTCCAAGCGCATCGATCCGGTCCCTCACCTGCTTTTCCGCCCTGGGAGCGGTATACAACACATACCAACTTGTCTTATCGGCGTTTATCTTAAGTCCTTTTTTCTCCATAACGTACACAAATATACGACTATTTTTCATACATGGAATGGCCCATATTCAATAAACCTTTATCCATTCCCGAACAAGCCGGATTAATATTTTTATTTTCCCCTGAATATCAATAATTATCTCTACATTTGCAAAACAGTTTTTTGTACCTCATATAATTTCACATATGGACAAATATACGCACTATTCAAGAGAAGACCTGATATCTGAAATTGAACGGTTGAAGATGAAACAGGCTGAGGGTGGTTCCATCTCCAGTTCGAACAAAATGATGGTCAATATGATTGTCTTACGCAAAACAATATCGGATGTCCTTTCCCTTTTACTTAGCACCAACGACGAAGCTGTCATAGACAAGGCGTTGTTGCATATTCTGCATTTCTTCGATGTTGAACGTGTGTATATCGGCATCTTCGACGAGCAAAGTTCTATCGTCGATTTCACCCATGAAGTGACCTCCGAAGGCATTATCTCGATGCGGGAAGATCTGTTAAGGCAGTTATCGAAAGACGATATCCCCTGGTGGATAGATCAGATCAAAGCCGGGAAAGACATTATCATCTATGACACGGCTAAAATGCCTTCGGTTGCGGCAGCCGAACAACATCTGCTGAAACTCCAAGACGTCCTCTCGCTTCTGGCCCTTCCGGTTTCAAGCGAAGGAAGAGTGTATGGGTTTATCGGTTTGGACTCCGTCAGGAAATATTCGAACTGGAATGCCCTCGATATTGAAAACCTGCGGGTATTGGCCAATATCGTATCCATAGCGATCGAGCGGGAACATGCACAGCACATCATGGAGCATTCGGCAAACCTGATGCTTAAAAGCGAAGCGAAATTCCGCATTATCTTCGAAAAGCTTTCTTTGGGAGTCGAACTATATGATATTGACGGAACCCTACTTGACCTGAATGATGCCGATTTGGAAATATTTGGTACGACACGTGAAAGTGCAATCGGCATCAATATGTTTCAAAATCCGAATATTCCGGAATGGGTCAATCATAAATTGAAAAACGGAGAAGACGTCACTTTTACATTAGACTATAGTTTCCATTCCATCAAAGATACCCAATATTATGCAACCGCCATCACAGACAGAGAAAAACATCTGCAAGTAACAGGCATTACACTAAAAGATTGGCAAAACAAGATATTCGGGTATCTGTATATTGTTTTAGACGATACGGAGAATTATCGGAAGGCCGAAGAGAAACGGGAAAGAGACAATGAATTGATTCGCGTAAAGGAAGCAGACAAACTGAAGTCCGCTTTCCTGGCAAACATGAGCCATGAAATCCGTACACCTTTAAATGCAATCGTCGGCTTTTCCGACATAGTAGCCGAAACTCAGGACGAAGACGAAAAAAAGGAATACTTGGAAATCATCCACAAAAACAATGATTTATTACTCCATCTGATAGATGATATCCTGGACTTCTCAAAGATAGAATCCGGCACTCTTGACTACCACATTTCCGAAATGAATATCAAAGAGATTTGCGAAGAAGTATTTCTGGCAAGTTCTCTCAAGATGAAACCGGAGGTAAAGTTAGTATTCGACAAAGAGTTACCTTCTATCCGGCTGAAAACAGATCCTCAGCGCGTCATGCAGGTCATATCAAATTTCGTAAATAATGCAATCAAATTCACGGAAAAAGGGAGTATTACGATCTCCTACAAACGAGAAGGAAATTACTTGCGTGTGAACGTGCAGGATACCGGAATCGGCATTTCCGAAGACGATCGTAAACGTATATTCGAACGTTTCATCAAGATAAACGAGTTTAAACAGGGAACCGGTTTAGGACTGACGATCAGTAGGACCATCATCGAGAGTTTGAACGGGACAATCGGGGTCGACTCTGTAAAAGGTTCCGGTTCTACTTTCTGGTTCACACTACCACTCGAATAAAAACGCGGTGTGCAAAACAGCCTTGTTCCCGTACTCCACATAGGATCACATAAAAACAGACCATATAAATATCTGATTGATAAGACCTGTTCTTTTGCACCCCCCTGTAGGAGCGGAGACAAGTACATTTTGACACACCGCTTTTCATTACTTCTGCATCGGACCCACCGATGGCGGAGGATTTCCAATCCCCCATTTCTTATTTGCTTTCGGTCCCATCTTCAGAGACAGGACACCGCCGGCGGTAATCCGACTATGGTCAAACCAAGGCCCACTCAACTCTTCGCCGTTCAACGTAGCCGATTGCACATATTTATTATCATGGGAAGCGCCATCAGCCACGATCTCGAACACATTGCCACCTCCGAGGTCGATCTTCACATCCGAAAAGACCGGACTGCCGATATTGTAAGTCGGAGATCCTGGTGTCACCGGATAAAATCCCATCATGCTAAACACCACAAAGGCAGACATGCCTCCCCCGTCCTCATCACCCGGAACTCCCATCAGGTCGTTACGGAACCATTGGTCAAGCAGAACACGGATGCGTTTCTGCGTCTTCCAGGGTTGTCCGGCATAATTATACAGATACGGGATATGCAGGCTCGGTTCATTTGCCATCGAGAACATTCCGACATTGCCGGTATGATCAGGCAAAAACGAGTAGAATTGCCACTTGGACATTCCTAAAGGAGTATCAAACATCGAATCGAGAGCAGCCGTAAAGACCTCGTTTCCTCCGATAAGCGAAACCAAGTCGCCGATATTGTGTTGTACATCCCAACGATAAATATAACCATTATTTTCATCATAATAATCGCGAGCACCCAAACCACCAGAATACCGATAATCCACACCTTCGATAAACTTACCGTCCTTATCCTTCGGATGGAAGAAACGGGTTTCCGGATTAAAGAGATTCCGGTAGTTATAAGACCGGGCAAGGAAATATTCCGCATCCTCTTTCTTCCCCAGTTCGGCCGCGATCTGAGAAAGACACCATTCGTCATAAGCCGTTCCTAAGGTAACGGCAACCGGTTGGCGCTTTTCCCACGGAGAGACATCAGCCACCGTTTCTTTTTCACCCGGTTTCAAAGCTGGAATATAGCCATGTTCCTTATAAAATTCATCCAACCATCCGGAAGGAGCCGCCGACCAGGGAATCAAAGTTTTCTCCTCGATCCCCTTACGGGCAGCTTCATACGCTTTTTCAAGATCGAAACCGCGAACACCTTTCCGCCATGCATCGATAACAGTGGCAACGGCATGGTTGGAGTTCATACGGCGGGAATCGCCGGTCACTTCAGGAAATGTCGGCATCCAGTTCGTTCCCATTTGCTGGGCCATCAAGAGATATGAATTGATAATATCGGTCTCACATTCTTTATCAATCAATATACGAAGCGGATGGGTGGCACGATAGGTATCCCAAATCCAGTCATCGGTATAGAACGAACGGCCACCATCTTCATGTATCTTGCCATCAAAAGCACTATAGTATTTACCGTCTTCGCTCAGATTCACCGGACGTTCATAACAACGGTATAAGGAAGTATAGAAAACGGTCTTGTCGTTTTCACTTCCTCCACTTACCTGTATCTTGCCTAAAGCATCGTTCCATTCGTTTCGTCCGATCCGGGCGATTGCACTTACATCATATGAGTTGATCTCACGCTCCAGGTTCTTCCGGGCTTGCTCTGTGCTAATAAAAGAGATTCCATAGCGCACACCGATCTCTTTCTGACCGGAGAAAGCCAATGCCAAGGCGGCATCTTTTCCCTCTACGGACGATTTACCGTACTTCACGGTTCCACTGGCCAGGATACCGGATTTCTCCGGTTTCTTGTCTGTTTCGGCATATAAATAGACCTTTGTTTTCTTATCTACATATTGAAAACCACTGACAGTGTTTCCATCACATTTCAACTCTCCATTCCGGCTATTGAACACCAGATAAGCCGGTCCGTCTTTCTCGAACTTAAGGCTATAAACCGCGCTCTGGTGAGATGGAGCATAATCGACCTCGATATTCGCCTCATCCAAATATACCTGATATCGATACGGGACAATCTTTTCCCGATCGTAACTATACTGGATAACAGGTTTCAGACCCGCCTCATCACCCTGATAAGGACTCAGGTTGAAAGCCGAACTACCTCGATGGCTTGTCACGATGAGAGGCAACCCACCCAACCGGTCTCCCGTAAAATCACCACGTTCGGGATAGACGCGCAACATACTGTTAGGCAGATGGACGGTCGGATAAGTCGGCACTAGCAGATGGCTGATGTTCCCCATATAAGGGTTAACATATTCTACCGGTTCTTTCGGCAGGTTATCGGCGACCAACCGTTTTCCTTTGACATAATACCTATCGGCAAACATCATGATGGCAACTCCGATCACGACGCCCAATAAAAATTTTCCTGTTTTCTTTAGTATCTCCATTGTTTATTTCTTTTGTTTTTCATTTACTGAAAATGAATATGGAAAATCTTCCGAACTCACTCCTCTGTTCATATTCGGCTCATCTCCCATTTTGATATCCAAGACACCGCCTTTCAGCAGTTCGAAATGTTCCAGATAGTTTTTCGTATAATTCTTTCCGTTAAAAGACATAGACTCGATATAGATATTCTTGTCGCTGTTCTCCGGCGCATTGACAACCAAGCTCTTTCCATTTTCAAAATGCAAAGTGGCTTTCTTAAACAAAGGTGCGCCCAATACATATTGTGTCGTTCCGGGAGCAACCGGATAAAAGCCAAGAGCAGAGAATACATACCAGGCGGAAGTCTGTCCGTTATCTTCGTCACCACAATAGCCATCCGGTGTCGGAGTGTACATACGGTCCATCACCTGACGTAGCCAGTATTGGGCTTTCCAAGGCTCACCGGCATAATTGTACAGATAAATCATATGCTGGATCGGCTGGTTGCCATGTGCATAGTTTCCCATATTCATAATCTGCATTTCACGAATCTCATGGATAACCTGTCCATAATAACTATCATCAAATACGGGAGGAACAGCAAATACGGAATCCAGCATAGTGATGAATTCTTTTCGTCCCCCCATCAAATCGATCAATCCCTGCGGATCGTGAAAAACCGACCATGTATAATGCCAGCTATTCCCTTCTGTAAAAGCATCTCCCCATTTCAACGGCGAGAAAGGAGCCATGAAGTTGCCGTCCTTATTCTTTCCGCGCATCAATTTGGTCTCCTTATCAAACAAGTTTTTATAGTTCATTGCACGTCTGGCATACAAATCCAGTTCTTTTTTGGGACGTCCCAGATCTTTTGCAATCTGGTAGATACACCAGTCATTATAGGCATATTCCAACGTACGAGCAGCATTCTCGTTAATCTTTACATCATAAGGCACATAGCCCAATTTGTTGTAATATTCATGTCCTAAGCGGCCGGTAGAAGAAACCGTCGGATGTACATTTTCCGTTCCGTGGATCAAACCTTTGTACAATGTTTCGAGATCATCCACCTTTATACCTTTGACGTAAGCATCCACCAAAACCGAAGCGGAATTGTTGCCCACCATACAACCACGATGTCCGGGACTTGCCCATTCGGGGAAGAAACCGCTTTCCTTATAAGCATTGATCAAACCTTCCTGCATTTCTTTCGACATGGTCGGGTACATCAGGTTCAGGAACGGGAACAGACTACGGAAAGTATCCCAGAAACCAGTATCCGTAAACATATAGCCCGGCAATACTTTTCCATTATAAGGACTATAATGTACAACTTTCCCTAAGGCGTCTATTTCATAAAACTTACGGGGAAACAGAAGCGAACGGTACATACAGGAATAGAACGTCCGATACTGGTCCAGAGTTCCACCTTCCACTTCGATCTTACTCAACTCCTTATTCCAAACATCTTTGCCTTTTTGTACCAATGTGTCAAAATTGTCAGAACCCAACTCTTTCAGATTGAGCGAAGCTTGTTCGAAACTGATAAACGAAGAAGCGACCTTTGCATGTACAATCTCGCCTTTCGTCGTCTTAAAACCGATAACGGCACCGACATGGTCGGATTGTTGCTCACGAACACCTTCCTTCAAAGTTGCATCGGCAAAAGTTGCTTCATAAGTGAAAGGTTTATCAAATTCGATAACGAAATAGTTTTTGAAATTATCCGGTACACCACCGCTATTCTTGGTCGTATAACCGATAACCTTGTTTTCTTCAGGGATCACCTTGATATAGGAACCTTTGTCAAACGCATCCACTACGACATAGGAATGTTCGTTTTCCGGGAAAGTGAAACGAAACATGGCAGCACGATCAGTCGGTGTCAGTTCAGTTTTCACATCATGCTCTGCCAGATAGACTTCATAGTAGTACGGTTTTGCTATCTCACTCTTATGAGAGAACCAACTGGCCCGTCTATCCTGATCAAATTCAGGAGTACCGACAACCGGCATGATGGCAAACTGCCCGTAATCATTGATCCAAGGACTTGGCTGATGGGTTTGTTTAAAGCCACGTATTTTATTGGCGGTATAGGTATACCCCCATCCATCCCCCATCTTACCGGTTTGCGGGGTCCAAAAATTCATACCCCATGGACGTGCTATAGCCGGATAGGTGTTACCGGTTGATAGCTCAAACGACGATTGCGTCCCCATTAAAGGATTAACATACTCTACCGGATCAAAAGCACCGTCTGACGCAACGGCAGGCCTTCCCAGGCAGGTTAGCATAGCAATAAGAGCAAAAGCCCATATACTTTTTTTCTTCATTTTTATTTATACGATTAATATTCTACTTACAAAGATAAGTCAAACAACTCCTTAAGTAAAAGCAAGTAATGTGGATTTTTCTCAAAAATCAATAAAAAGGGAGGTTACCCATATATGAACAACCTCCCTTCTGATCAAGACTGCTTTTTAATGAGTCCTGATATCAACTCTATAGTTTGAACTTATACAGTTGCGCCATCACCTTCTGGTATTCATTCTGCAACTGCATATGATTCTGCATACTCTGATAGAGCGTGGTGACGTCTACAAAATATTCGATCATCGAGATTTGTCCCGCTTGGATCGCCTTATTCAACAACGCCAGGTTATTCTGGCTCTCCAGCACTTCGCCATACTCGTCGATGGAAGTCTTCAAGGCTACCGACTGGTTATAGAGTTGGAGCAATTCATTCTCTACCGCCGTCATCGTGCTTTCCAGTTGCAAATCGGTGTAAAGGTTCTGTGCTTTCGCCTGTTTCACATTGTTGCGGTTTGAGAAAAGAGGAATACTGATGCCGACCAAAAAGCCATTGAAACGTTCGCCACCCGAAGATGGGTTCATACGGTAACCCAACTCAAACGAAGGCAGCCCCATCGTCTTGTTGACACTGATTTGTCTCGATGATACGGCCTTCGCACTTTGCAAAGACAACAGACGCCGATCATTCTCCAAGATTTCCTGGCGCAGGTCAGCAAACGAGAGCGGAAGCTCCACAACCTCGTAAGCCGTATCAGTCAACTGAATAGCAATCCCCCCGTTCAGCATTTCTAGTTCCCGCTGTTTATTCACACGGGCCGCTTCGTTCATGCGTACCTCGTTACGGACGTTCAAAAGTTCAAGTTCAATCTTGTTCGTTTCCAAAATATTGGCATCACCCTGTTCCAAGCGTTGCTGATAGAGTGCGGCAAGCTGTTCGGCGCTTTTCCGACGGATATCCAGCAGGTTCTTTTGCTGATTCAGAAAGATCAAGTCCAGGCAAGCTTCTTTGGCTTGCAACAAAATCTGCTGGCGCACTTCTTCGCCCTGTCGGTCGTAGTTTTCGCCCTTCTGCTTGGAGAGCTTGTTCCGTTGCATATATAAAGACGGGAAGTCAAATGATTGCGAAGCGACTAATTCACCGGTGAATCCCATTCCCTCTTTGTTTCCATACAAATGGGAATAAGTAACGGTAGGATCAGGCAGGTTGTTGTCCAGTTTGGCTTCCAACTTTTGTGCCGTCACCATCTGACGGTTTGCCTGCAATTCCTTGTTATTGGTCTCTACACTCCGGAGCACTTCCTCGATGGAAGTTTGCGCCCCGGCCACCAATGCAGAAGAAAGCAATGCTATTGTTAATATGAATCGTTTCATTCTTTATCTTCTTTATTCATTAATAAATAAACAATCGGGATGATGAAGCCGTTCAGGAAAGTGGATGTCAGCAGACCTCCTAAGATAACGGTCGCCATCGGACTTTGTATCTCGTTGCCTGGCAAATCGCCGTTCAGCGCAAGCGGGATTAACGCGAGAGCCGAACTGAGCGCCGTCATCAGGATAGGATTCAAACGGTCCATAGAACCTTGCAGGACGGCTTGTTTCAACGGTACATTCTCTACAGTCCGAAGATGCGTGTAATGGCTGATCAGCAACATACCGTTACGAGTGGCAATACCGAACAGGGAAATGAAACCGATAATAGCCGGAATACTCACCTCGCCGGAAGTCAGCTTCAAGATGAACACACCCCCGATCAACGCCAACGGTAGGTTCAACAGAATAACCCCGCTCTCTTTCGCATTCTTAAACTCATTATAGAGCAACAGGAAGATCACCAACAGAGACATCAACGAAGTAAGCAGTAACGTACGGCTGGCAGCCTGTTCACTCTCGAACTGCCCGCCATATTCGATATGATAGCCTTCAGGCAACTGGATGGAAGCATCTATCTTCTGCTGTATCTCATTGACGATGCTGCGGAGGTCGCGCTCGGAAACATTACCACTGATCACGATCTTACGCTGCACATTCTCGCGATTGATCGTGTTCGGACCTGTCACGGAACGGATTTCGGCGACATAGCTCAACGGGACTTTCTTACCACCCGCATCGATCATCAGATTACGGATATCCTCCATTGTGGCACGGCTTTCATCCGAAGTCTTTACCGTCAGGTCAAATGTCTTGCCATTGTCATACACCTGGCTGACAGCTTCGCCCCCCAGCATGACATTGACATACTCCTCAAACTCCGGCAACGTGATGCCATATTGTGCCATCAACTCACGCTTCGGTGTAATGGTAAGCTGCGGACGCTCGATCTGTTGTTCCACTTTCAAGTCCACCAGACCGGGGATTCCTTGTATAGCCTCCTTGATCTGGTTACCGACCGTAAACATCAGATTCAAGTCCGTACCAAACAATTTGATTGCGATATTCGCCTCCGTACCGGAGAGCATGGCGTCGATACGATGAGAAATAGGCTGTCCTATTTCGATGTTAGCTCCACTAATGGTAGACAATTTCTTACGGACATCATTCATAACCGCATCGCGGCTACGGTCTTTCAAGACAAACGGAGCTTCGATTTCCGATACGTTTACCCCTAAAGCATGCTCGTCAAGCTCGGCACGTCCGGTCTTGCGGGCAACAGTCTGGATTTCGGGAACCTGCATCAGCAATTCTTCTGCCCGTCGTCCCATCTCATCCGATTCTTCGAGGGAAATACCCGGAAGAGAGCTTACATTGATCGTAAACGAACCTTCGTTAAATGGCGGCAGGAAGCTACGTCCCAGCGTAAAGAACATTCCCAATGCAACAAGAAACAGGCCAATCGTACACCCTAACACCATATTTTTATGTGCCAATGCTCCATTCAAGGCTTTACCATACAATTCTTTCAACTTGCGGGCCACCCATGCCTCCTTCTCTACTTTCTTGTCTGTAGGCTTCCGGTTCAACAGGTAGCTGCACAACACGGGGGTCAATGTCAACGCCACGACCGTAGAGGCAAACAGCGCAACAATAAAGGCGATCCCCAGCGGCACCAGCATACGCCCTTCCATCCCGCTCAGGAAGAAAAGGGGTACGAAGCTGACCACGATAATGAGCGTCGAATTCAAAATCGGCATACGTACTTCGCGAGATGCATCGAACACGACTTCCAAAATGGAACGTTGCTGATCGGAAGGCAACAAACGATTTTCCCGTATCCGTTTATATACATTCTCCACATCAACAATCGCATCATCGACCAGCGAACCGATAGCAATCGCCATTCCTCCCAAACTCATAGTATTAATAGTCAATCCCATATAATGCAATGTCAGTATGGAAACTAACAAGGAAAGAGGCAAGGCAACCAGCGAAATCACCGTTGTACGGATATTCATCAGGAACAGGAACAGAACAATAACAACAAAGAAACTGCCTTCGAACAGACTGTTCTTCACATTATTAATAGAGCTGTCAATAAAGCGGCTCTGACGGAATATGTCGGTCGAAACGTGCACATCAGCAGGCAGGTTCTTCTGCAAGTCCGCCATAATCGCGTCTAACTTTTCCGTCAAGTCGATCGTGCTGGTGTTCGGTTGTTTGGTGACCGTAATCAACACGGCAGGTTTCGCCCGTTCGGAAGCAGTTCCGAGCTTCGGACTTTTGCTGCCAATCTTCACTGTTGCAATATTTTCCAACAAAACAGGGAAATCTCCGACAATCTTTACAACTCCCTTTCCGATCTCCTCGGCATTCGCAGTAGAAAGAACACCCCTGATGATGTATTCGTTATCATATTCATAAAGGACACCACCATTGGCATTCCGGTTCATGTTGCGGGTAACGGCCAGTACTTCACCCAAGCTTACACCGTAGTGCTTCATGCGGGCGGGATCAAGCAATATCTGGTACTCCTTGATATCGCCACCGATCACGGCAACCTGTGCCACTCCTCCCGTCGAGAGTAATCGCGGACGGATGGTCCAGTCGGCAATCGTACGCAGGTCCATTTGGGTTGTAGGGGCGATTCGTGAACCACTCTTACTATCATCGACCGTCAGCCCGATAATCATCATTTCCCCTAAGATGGAAGACTGCGGGCCCAGCGTCGGTTTCCCGACATTCTCCGGCAGGCTCTCACTGACGACAGCCAACTTTTCGGAAACGATCTGGCGAGCCCGGTAAATATCCGTTCCCCAATCGAATTCAACCCACACAACAGAAAAACCCGTCGTAGAAGACGAACGGACACGACGCACATCCATCGCACCATTCACAGCCGTCTCTACCGGAAAAGTAACCAGACGCTCTACCTCTTCGGGAGCCATACCGTTCGCCTCTGTCATAATGACAACGGTCGGCGCATTCAAATCCGGGAACACATCCACATCTGTATGGAAAGCGGTATACGTACCGGCAATCATCAGCAGCAGGGAACAGATCAATACAACCAACCTGTTATGCAGCGAGTAATATATTATCTTATTCAGCATAATCTTTTTTAATTGTCAATTCATTAATGATTATGTGTATGTGCGGGAATTGCATTAGAAGCAGAAGCCAGCTTGATCTGGTAAGCACCGACCGTCACAACTTCGTCACCTGCTTTCAGGCCGCTCAATATCTGGACTTCGGAGCCGTTGTCGGCACCTAATGTCACAGGAACCTTTTTATAGGCTTCTTCATGCACGCGAACAAAGACTGAATAAACACCCTGCTCCTCGATAAGGGCGGAAACAGGGACACTGATGACATTCTGCATCGGAGCCGTAAGCAGATAGATCTCGACAAACGAGCCGGGAATAATAGCTCCCTTATTATCAAACTCGAATGTAACCGGAACATAAAAAGAGTTAGTATCGGAGGCCTTGCCATAAGAAAGCAGATGTCCACGCAGATCGGACAATTTATAAGTCACGTTATCGTACGGCGTACGGAAATTAGCGGACTGTATAGATGGCAAGTAGTTGTAATATTTCTCTGAAACCTCCGCACGCAACACCAGGCGGCTATTCTGCGAAATCGTGGCCAACGGCTGGCCTACCGTCACATAATCACCCTCTTTCACTTGCAAGTTTTTCAGATAACCGTTTATTGGCGAAACAACCGACACACCGTTAGCAGTCTGTTTTCCTGCTACCGCTTCCCAAGCCACCTTCGCATTCTCGTAATTCAGACGTGCCTGTTCAAAATCTTTGGCAGAAACGATCTTATCCCCTACCAGGGTTTCCATACGTTCATATTCTTTCTTTGCATTCTCATACGCATATTTGGCTTTAGCCGCCACATTACCGTCAGACAAACTGCTCGAAGCAAGACTCAGAATAGCCTGTCCCTTGCGAACAGCTGTTCCATCGACAAATGACAGGTTGCCGAATGTTACCACACCGGGAACCGTAGCCACCACAGTCGACTCCTCTCCCTGCGCAGCCATCACCCGCCCGCTTGTTTTGATCACATCGGTAAAAACACCCGGCTCAACCTTAGACGTCTGCAATCCGACTGCTTCCGCCAATGCTTTCTTAAACGAAATTTCACCGGCATGTCCTTCTCCGGCCTCTTCATGTTCATGATCATGTCCCTCATGTTCATGATCATGTCCTTCGTGATCGTGGTCGTGTTCTTCTTCGTGTTCGTGGGCTTCATGTTCATGCTCTCCATGTGCCGCAGTATTGCCATTGCAACCTGCCAGGATGTAGGCGAAAATCACCCACACTAAATATATTTTTTTCATTATGATGTATGAATTTTGATTTATGAGTTATGAATAAAAGAAGGTTCATGATTTATGATTTATATCATCAACACATAAATCATAAATCATAAATTATAAATCAAATTCATACGGAGGCGCACGAAGCCCTGACGCAGAAACAATCCATGTATCATGCAGGGACTCGATGTAATAGGCCCGGTCATTCTCGAACAAGAGCTTGTAAAAGACCGGAACAGGAGGATTTATATAATCAAACAATACAAGCAAAGGGAAAAGAAACTGATTCACGTTTCCATCCGTCACATGCGAGAAAATGGAAGTGTAGAGTGCGATGTTATGCCCGTTGCATCCGCAATCATGTGATTCGGAACTTCCATGCCCACCATGAGCCGCCTCGGCTGAAAGTGATTTATAGCAAGGCAACCCGTTACTATGGTGATGGTGCGGTACGACTACCGATATAAGCATCACGATACTAACAAGCAGCATCACATATTGGTATATTTTCTTTTTCACTCTCATACTTCCGATACAAAAATACGAAGTTTTTAATTACTACGCAATTATGCCTCCTAAATTAAGAAACTGTTTTGTTTTTTACCAAACCAAGCGGTTTTCATTGTCTGGCAAGGCACTTTAGTTGCCAGACATCCCCATGTTGCCACCCTTTACATCCGGGTGAAGAGGGGTGGTACACCCGGATGTAAAGGGTGGCAACATGGGGGTGTTCGTGAAATTATGTGCTTATTTCTGCCAAAAAAAGAGATAGCTTTTGTGGAATGAAGAACCATATTGTTTTTCAATCATATGATAAAAGCTCCATATTTCATGAGTGACAAAGGAGTGACAGAGTAGTGATAGAGTAGTGATAGAGGGAAATGTCATCTATCACTACCTCTAACGTTTAAATATCAATAACTACAGGCTCGTCAGTGATAGAGTGATAGATGAAAACAGTTTCTATGATTTCTCCCGATAGAGAAGAAAGGTATGCCAAGTGAAAACTTACTTACGAAATGACATAAATCAGGCATGGATATAAACCCATATAATCCATGCCTAAAAAATCGTGATGAAGATGTGTTTTGACATCTCCTTGTTATTCGGAAATAAGCCTTTATTTGTCCAGCTTAGCACAAATAAGTTCGGCCGCCTTCTTTCCGCTCATCAGCATACCGCCAAAGATCGGCCCCATGCGGAAACTACCACTCACCCCATTGGCAGCCATACCAGAAACGAACAGTCCCGGATAGATTTCCTTCGTATTTTCTACGGTTGTAGACTCACCCAGCTCGACATTCAGCGAACGTTCGCCGATCACGCCCCCAGTTGGAGTATTCAGCTTGATATCGTTCTTGCGAGCAACCACGCGTGCGATTTCACAGTCGTGGCCGGTTCCTTCCAGGACAGCCTTGGACATGATTGTCAGCGGGTCCACATGCATACCTTCACGGATAACCGGAGCCCAGTTCACAACTACACCGGCTACGGCATCGTTATGGAACACTACATCTTCTACGGAATAGCAGTTGAAAATAGTCGCACCGGCTTTCGTCGCACCATAGATCAAAGCCGAGGTCGTGTGTACGGAATCCATGATATAAGTACCGTTTCCGGCATCCTTATAACTTACACCCAACTCACGCACGATCGGCATAGCCTCTTCCTGAACCACGATATCGTTGAACATCATGGCGCCCCCCCACATACCTCCACCGGGAGCCAGCTTACGGTCGAACAAAGCCACCTTCTTTCCGGCCTTAGCCAGATAATAAGCGGCAACGATACCAGAAGGACCACCACCGACAATAGCGACATCAATAGACAAATTGCTCTTTAACTTCGCAAAGTAAGAGTCGATAATTCCTGTTGAAACAATCTGTTCCATTACAAAATAATAATTAGAGTTTAAACATCAGGAAGCACATAGAGGTAACGCTCCCCTTTATTTAGTAATTCTACCTTTTCCCTTCACGGCGTTATCCGGCAGGTTCAATGGGTATAATCTCAGCCTGTATAGTAAGGCACCCCTATGATAAGTCGGAGGCAAAGATATAATAATTATCCGAAATGCGGCGGACGCTTGTCCATTTTCCGTTCCACAAAATTCTTCATGAACGCAACCGTCTCGTCTATCCCCAAGACAGAGACATCTATCGAAAAGTTGTAGGTGGATGCAACGCCCCATTCCTTATTCGTATAATAGTTATAATAAGCAGCACGCGACTTGTCGGTCTTCAGCATCAATTCCTCCGCCTGTTCGACCGTCAGGTTCTGGCTTTCGATGATCCGTTGAATACGGTTTTCCTTGTTGTTATGAATAAAGAAACTCAGGCAGTCAGGATTGTCACGAAGGATATAGTCGGCACATCGTCCGACAATCACACAAGAACCTTTTTCCGCCAGGTTACGGATCGTATCGCTCTGATACAGGAACAAACGGTCGTTAGACAGCACATCGGCATACGGCGGGAACAACCCCATATACGAATAGCCCATCGTAAAAGCATACGCCAAACCACTGGAAGCCTTCTCGTCCGCTTTCTCGAAAAACTCCTCGCTCAGTCCGCTTTCCTTCGCGGCAAGCGCCATCAGTTCCTTGTCATAATAGCCGATGCCCAGCTCTTTTGCCAGCTTCTGTCCTACCTCGCGACCACCGCTGCCAAACTGCCGGCCGATGGTCAATATGATTTTATTATCCATGTCTATCTATGTTTTTGGTATCAAGACAAAGGTAAATAAAATTTATTTAGAATGAAACTTCCTGAACTGGTTTATCAAGACGAGAGCCGTAACAATCGTAGCTGTCGTGTCGGCGATCGGGATGCTGATCCATACGCCAAGTGTTCCGAACCATCGGGGAAGAATCAACAAGCAGGGAACGAGGAACAGCATCTGCCGGGTGAGCGAAAGGAAGATCGCCTTCTTAGACATCCCGATGGAAAGGAAAAAGTTTGTCGCCACCATCTGGAAACCGACAATCGGAAAGACCGCAAAGACGATATGCAAACCGTACACCGCCGCCTCGATCAGCTCCGGATCGGTCGTAAACATGCGGACGATCACCGAGGGGAACAACTGACAGAGCAAAAACCCTGTTGTCGCCACCCCTATCGCCCACTTCATCGTCAACTTCGTCACTTCCGTCACACGCGAATATTGGCGGGCACCGAAGTTATAACCGGCAATCGGCTGCATCCCCTGGTTGAACCCCATGATGATCATAATAAAGAGGAATACCACCCGGTTCACGATCCCGTATGCACCGATCGCCATATCACCGCCATGCTCTTTCAGTCCCCGGTTAATCAGTATTACAATCAGGCAGGCACAAAGATTCATCAGGAAAGGTGACATTCCGATATAAAGAATCCCCTTCACGATTTCGCTTTTCAGCCGGTAAATGCCTTTCTTGAAATGCAACAACTCCTTCGGACGGGAAAAATGAATCAACTGTCCGGTCAGCGAAATGACCTGAGAGATGACGGTAGCCCATGCCGATCCCTTGATCCCCCAACCGAAACCGAAGATAAAAAGCGGATTCAGTACACAGTTGATCACCACCGACGCCAACGTCGCATACATCGCTAATTTAGGGAAACCGGAAGAACGCAACACCGCATTCAGTCCTAGATACATATGAGTAATCACATTTCCTATCAGGATCACATTCATATAATCGCGGGCATACGAAATCGTGTTCTCGCTCGCCCCGAAGAAATAGAGGATCGGATCGAGCAACAACATAAAGACCAACGTAAATGCAAGCCCCAAAACTACGTTCAGCACCAGTACGTTTCCGAGCACCTTGTTCGCCCCTTCATAATCTTTCTGTCCCAACTTCACGGACACCAGCGTTGAAGCCCCCACCCCAACCAGAGAACCGAAAGCAGCCGCAAGGTTCATCAATGGAAAAGTCAAGGCCAAGCCGGAGATCGCCAACGGTCCTACCCCGTGTCCGATAAATATACTGTCTGCCATATTGTAAAGCGAAGAAGCGGTCATGGCGATAATGGCCGGTATGGCATACTGTGTCAACAACTTGCTGATGCGCTCGGTTCCAAGCACTAAAGGAGAATTTTGTTTACTCATGTCACAAAGATACGCAGAATCCGAAAAAAAGGTTACTTTTGTTTTCTTATAAAGTATAAAAAATGGCAGAAAATTTAATAATCAACGGTGAGAACAAGCGGGAACTATATGAGACGCTGCTTCCTCAATTGCAATCGCTGACAGCGGGAGAGACGGACGTCGTCGCCAATATGGCGAATGTCGCCGCTGCCCTGAAACAAACATTCGATTTCTTCTGGGTAGGCTTTTATGTGGTAAAAGAAGAGATGCTCATGCTTGCCCCGTTCCAGGGGCCTCTTGCCTGCACGCGCATCCGGTACGGGAAAGGTGTATGCGGAACAGCCTGGAAGGATGCACAAACAATCGTTGTCCCGGACGTAGAGCAATTTCCGGGACATATCGCCTGTAGCTCGGATTCACGGTCGGAAATCGTCGTACCGATAGTCAGAGATGGAAAAGTGGTTGCCGTACTGGACATTGACAGCGACAAGCTGAACGAGTTCGACAAGACGGATGCGGAATATCTGGAACGACTTTGCGCAATCTTACCGTTTTGAACGGTGGAAAACATATAATTGTGACAACCCTTCCCCCCCAATCCGTCCAGGAAGAATCCATATGATATAATTTGAAAAAACGGAAGCCTCAGACGGAGGTCTTCCGTTTTTTATTGTCTATTCGACCGTCACCATCTTTCCCTCCGTATTCGCCCGGACAAGATGGTCATACATCGCTTCGCAATAGACCGGAGGCAAATAGAAACGGCCGGGGTAAACAGCACAAAGATTGATACGGACCGTCACTTGCTTTCCGGCAGGCAGATAGTCAATATAGCTGTAAGCACGATCGTCACGAATATCTTGGTAATTGACACCTGTCACCTGATTGTCAACCGTGTCGCCTGTAAGGAAGCGCGTGTTCAATATCTCCCAACCAGCCGGAAAAACCTCAGTCAGCACCAGGTGGTTATAGCCACGAGGAGACGAATTTGAGACGGTCACCACAGCCGTGAAGTTCGTACCCTGCTGCAAAGCGGAGGTATTCACCGGATGGCCGTCATGATCCATATAGCTGACGGCGAGCGTAAGACCGTTCGCATAGGCTTCCTCTTTACCCTCGGCTGGGATACCTTCGGCCACGAGGCGGGCGAACAGAGTGGATTTGCCGGTGTTCTTCAACTCTAAGGAGGCAGAAAAGGCAGTCTTGTCAAGCAAAGTCTCCGTCCAGATGTTCCGAGTGGTGGAAACCTTCTTCGCCTTGCCGTCTACGGTATAGGAGAAGTCCATCGAGCCGGACATCTTATATTTCTCCATATAGTCGGAAAGAGCCACCAGGCTAAATGCCGTGGATTGCGTGCTCAGCCAATCGTCGGATGCGAGCGTCTTGGATATTTCATTTGCCAAGAGAGCCGCTTCCTTACCGCCATCGAGCAGACAGAGCGTCATCAGGCGGATCGAAGTATCACGCAAGTCGCTGCCGAACGTCTGATCGTATCCGGAACAAGCCGTTGTCAGAGCCGTTGTCTTTACAACCAACTCTTTCGATACATCCGGACGTCCGACCAAAGCATAACCCGCCGCCAACAGATAGCGACTCATAGACATGAGCGTCTTACTCTCTTTCAGGCGATTCATGGCGCCGACCTCGGCAACTTGCCCTAAAGCGAGGACAAACAGGCGGTATGCCTGCGTCATTTCTTCGGATTCGGCAGAATAGGAGGCTTCCGGTTTCCAGTTACGGGCAATACGACTCAAGTCATTCAACGCATTCCGCTTCATGCCTTCGGGTACAAGGTAACCTTTCTTCTCCGCTTCGAGCAGAAAGTGGATGGCATAAACAGTCCCCCAAGCATTGGGAGCCGTTCCACCAGGCCAGTAGGAGAAGAAACCGTCTACCGTCTGGTAGGAACGCAGGCGACAGATCACTTCTTTCACTGTCGCTTCAGTCGATTGCTCCTGTTCGCGGGTCAACGAGGCGAACCCGCTCAAGTACAGTTGCGGGAATGCCTTCGAAGTGATCTGTTCAACACATCCATGCGGGTAGCCCAACAGGTAGGACAACCGCGTGGAGAGGTTGACAGGTTGGACATCCGACATTTCGAGCACAAGGGAGTTCGTACCCTCCACGCCGGGAAGGCCGACCGTCCCTTTCCAGCTCTTTCCGGCTTCGAGCGTCACAGGTGTCACCTTGATTTGCGGACGGCGTACGGAACGGATTTCGATATCGGTTTCATATACAGACTTTTCACCACCGCCGGTAGCCGTGATCTTCACGTGTCCGGCTCCGGGGGTATCTTTCACACGAATGCGGAACTGCGCCAGTTTGTCACTGACCGTTTCAAAGTGCAGCATATGGCTCTTCTCGCCGACTACCTCCATATTGCCGGAGCAGGCGATCGTGACCTGCACGTCTCCAACTCCTTTTTCGGTGGCAAAGACGGTAGCAGGAACCACCATCTCCTCTCCTATGCCGATAACGCGCGGGAGTGTACCGAGCAGCATAACAGGCTTGCGCACGAGCACGCTCTTCTCCGTGTTGCCGTAAGCCTCCCCGTTTCCGGCGACGACCATGACGCGGACACGGCCGTTGTAGTTCGGCATCTTATAGGTATGCTGCCGTTTTTCTCCCTTTTTCAGCAGAAACGGACCGGCAAACTGCACGACCGGCTTAAAGCGGTTCACTATCGCCTTCGGACCTTTGTTCAAGGCATCGTCGCCGCCAATGCTGAACAGTTGCTCGATGCGGCCACCATACGCGCCGACCACGTAGTTGTACAAATCCCAGGTATTAACCCCCAATGCCTCGCGGGCGTTAAACGCCTGCCAGGGATCGGGTGTGCGAAAGCGGGTTAGGTCAAGCAACCCTTCGTCGACAATCGCCAGTGTGTAGGCCATCTCGCGACCGTTCTTTTCGGAAACCATCACGTGGCAAGGTGCTTCAGGCTTGACCTCATCCGCCATATGGATAATCGGGGCCAAATGGCTTTCAGGAGATGTAACCGTGAAGGGGACGACACCGTACATGCGGATCGGCAGGTCGTTCTTCGTGACACCATGCGGTTGCAAGAGTGTTATATAAAGGTACGCGTTTGGCTGCATATCCGGAGTGACGGCGAGCTTGACCGTAGTCTGCCCGTCGTTGCACATGTGCTCAGTGGTCGAAAGGACACGTGTTCCGTTCTCAATGCTGATGATCGCGCGGCTTCCCTTGACAGAGGGGAAGGTAACAACGATCTGTTCGCCTGGTGCGTATGTATCCTTGTCGGTCTTGAAGGTTAGCATATTGGCGGAGGAAGAACCGTCAGCATCGCGTCTGCCTTCACTGTAAGGCCAGTCGAAATAGTTCATCACACCGGTAGAGTGTTTGCTCTCTTTGTCTTTCACCGAGATAAAATAGGTTCCCCAATCGGCATCGGTATATTTCAGGTTGAAGGAGGCCGTGCCATTCGTGCCAGTACGGATGGTGAAGGTTTTCACTGGCTTGTTATACGAATTGGAGACATAGTTAGCCAGGCTGCCGTTGTCCGAGCTCCACCACCAGTACCAATGGACTTTATAGACTTTCACTTCGAGTTCAGTATTGGCTACCGCCTGTCCGAGATAGTCGACGGAAGCTACTTCATATTTATATTCGGTTCCGGTCTTCAGCGGTTCCCCATCTTGCTGGGGCGACTTGATGCCGGCATAGCGACGGTAGGGTGAATAGAACGCCCGATTGGCGTCGATGCTGAAATCGCCGGATTCCTCATACACACGGGTGACGAAACTCGCCAACAACATACCGGGAGCCGAGGCGCCGATCTCGAAACGGGCTTTGATGGTGGCGTCGCCCGCTGCATCGGTCACACCGGAGATCACTTTACTTTCTTCGCTGTTGAAGATTTTCGAAGGATCATCGAAATAGAATTTCTTATAGCCGGAAAAGGTTGTCGGGGTCGAGATAAAGGTTCCCTGAATATCATATTTCAGATTGCGGGCAGTTGCTCCCTGTAGCCATTCCACGTGCATAGCGGCATCGAGCGGTTCGCCTCGGAGCAATTTTTTTGGGGGCATCATAAGGGATATCTTCAAGCGGTTCGGTTTGATCGTTTCGATACGGAGACGCTTCGTAAAGGTGACGCCACCGACATTCACGTTGACGTTCCAGGCGCCTGTCGGCGCATCGGGTTCGATCGGCATATCGAAAACATAAAGTCCTGCTTCGCCTTTTATCTGTGTCTTGCGTAGGTAGAGCTGGCCGAGCGGATTGTAAAGCTCCATGATGACCGGATGGTTAGCAGGGAGCATCCGGCTGCGGTCGTTCAACATAAAGCCGAGATGCAGCGTGTCGCCCGGACGCCATACACCGCGGTCGCCGTAGATGAAGCCCTTGATGCCTTTCTGCACGACTTCTCCGGAGACATCGAACGAACTCAGCGAAAGGGCGGAACCGTCGTCTACACGAAGATACGAGCGTTGCTGTCCGAGGGAAGCAGTCAGATAGAACGGCTTGCCGTTTTTCAGCGAGAAACGCACCTGCCCTTTGTCGTCTGTCACGCCGGAGGCTAATTCCTGACGCTGGTAGTTGTAGGCAACGACTTTGACACCTTTCTCTGGATGGGTGCTCAGAATGTTATGTACAAGGACAGTCATATCGTTATCTTCGCCGGCCATCGCCAACAGACCGAGATTGGTGGCGAGGACATTCTTACCAACGGTCGTGTTATAATAATAGCTGTTGGAACAGGGGTCGCCACGTTTGCTATAATCGTAGTCGGACCAGTCGAAGTCGCCGTTATAGTAGTAATAACCGCCTCCATCGAAACGGCTGCTTTCTTCCTTGAACTTGATCTCATCATCGGCAAGCAGTTGTTCTTTACTTTTCTTGACGAGGTCTTCGCAGGGATAGGCAGACAAATCCCGGTTGAACGACAGTTCCACCCGGTAGATGGCACCGGGCTCGGGGTCGATCAGTTCTTTCAAGTCGATCACATAGGTATTCCAGCGGCTGAGCTCCTGGGTGGCATCTTCATCGAGGAAGATCGTTTTACGCGCGATCAGGCGACCGACACGCATCAGGTCACTCGTTCCTTCGAGATCATTCACCTGAAGGAATTGTCCGATGTTCTGTTCGAATATCTTGATGACACGCACTACTACGCCGCGCAAGTAGACGGCTTGAAAAGGAACGGTCAGTTGTGTGGACTGCGGGATGATCACTCCGCTACCGATAAAACGGACTTCCGGCTTCTCATCACTGACTACGATCTGGCGAACGATGCTTTCTTTCAGGTTCAATCCGTTTTTGCTTCTGATGTTCTGGCTCAGATGAACATTTAGGATGCCTTTGCTACCTGCATCGGGATAAAGGCGGAGCTTATTACCCTCGACATTGACGGTCTCCGATTTGTTACCGTCGATCCAGGCAAGTCCCTGCATGTTTTGTGCCGCATCGAGTAGTTTCGTAAAGGTGACTTCGACGTAACGTTCCGGCTCTGCGACATATTCGACTTCGTACACGGCAAAATCATTCAGTTCGGGAATGTCGACGGATAGCAGTTCCTCTTCCGGCACTTTCAGCTTGTTCGGAGCGACAGATAGTTTGAAGGCACGTGCCGCGTCCGTCCCGGCCTGTATGTTCGGGATGAAGACTTCGTGCCTCTTTCCATCGGGACTATGCTGCCAGGTGGCATCCGTCTTTTCAGAGAAACGGACAAGCGATTCTACGGTTTCGGGCGTCTCCTTGTCCGGCGTGAACACCAAGCAGACGATGTCATAACCGTTTTCATTCTTCCGGTTGATATCGACGGATTGCAGGTTGGCCCGCAGCAACAGAGGTTGTGTCGAGAATCTGAATGTAAAATACTTGTCTTTCCATTCCGTATCGAACCACTCTGAAAGGTCTGCCTTTACCTCGTAACGGGTGTTGCGCTCGAAACTTTTAGTCGGCTTGAATACAATCGTCCGATTGTTCTCGAATGCCCACTCGCCAGCCGTCTCGGGTTTGATCCGGACTAAGTCGTGGAGCTGTTCAGGCTTCATCCTGTCAGCTACTATTTCCTGATTGAAAATCAAATATACGGGCGTATATCTTGAAATCGTACCGGAGGTAAACGCCTCCACATAGGGATTGAAAGGGATCTCTTCGGATTCGCTTTTACCTTTTCCACATCTGCTGAATAAAAACAAAAAACAACAGGCACAGATATAATACAGATATTTCGCCATATTTCCTGAATTTAACGGTTACACTTTCGACAAACAGACTGTCTGCGAATATAAGCATTTTTATGTACATTATTATTCTTATTTTTTACCAAATGGTAATTTCTGGCCGGACTTAAAGGACTACTTTTGCAAACCAAAATAAAAAGTCATTTGAGTTATGCAAAGAGATCGTATTGATTTTGGCAGAATGAACATTCCGGTTCTATTCCGCAAAATCTTTTTCCCGACGTTACTGGGAATGGTTTGTATGGCGTGTATCACGATTGCCGACGGTATATTCGTAGGACGTGGCGTGGGGAGCAACGCGTTGGCCGCCGTCAATATCGTCGCCCCGATTTTTATGGTGACGACAGGGATCGGGCTGCTCTTCGGGGTTGGATCGTCAGTCGTAGCCTCCGTCCACCTGTCACAAAGGAAGGTGAAGGCGGCCAACATCAATGTCACACAGGCGTTGCTAGTGTCCCTCTTATTGATGGCCATGGGAATATCCTCGGTGATGCTGTTCAACAAACAGACAGCCTATATGCTGGGAAGTTCCGATCAGTTGTTGCCGCTTGTACTGGAGTATATGAACTGGATCGTGCCATTCTCCATCTTCAGCATGCTGGCCAACATCGGAATGTTCATGATCCGACTGGACGGCTCACCGAAATTCGCGATGCTGTGCAACGTAATTCCAGCTTTGATAAATGTCGTACTCGACTATGTTTTCGTTTTCCCGATACAGATGGGACTGACCGGAGCCGCGCTGGCAACCGCACTAGCACAAGCGGTAGGCGGATTGATGGTGTTGATCTACCTGTTCGGCTTTTCCAGGACATTGCATTTATATAGGTTAAAGATAAGTATGAAAAGCCTCCACCTGACCTGTCGGAACACGGGGTATATGATCCAGTTGGGAGCCTCGGCGATGCTGGGCGAACTGGCGATCGCCTGCATGATGCTGGTCGGCAACTATGCTTTTATCCGGATGCTGAAAGAGGATGGCGTAGCAGCATACAGCGTGGCCTGCTACTGTCTGCCGATCGTGTTCATGATCGCGAACGCGATCGCCCAGTCGGCACAGCCGATCATCAGCTACAATTATGGCACGGGAAATGCTGCACGAGTACATGAGACGTTCCGGCTTTCGTTGAAAACGGCTTTTATCTCCGGGCTGACAGCTTTTGCCGTGATGTATGTGTTCTGTCCTTATATCGTAGCGATGTTTCTGGAACCCGGCTGTCCGGCTTACGGGATTGCAACAAAGGGAATCCCCTACTTCGCTTCCGGGTTTATCTGTTTTGCTTTGAATATTGCATGGATCGGGTACTACCAGAGTATCGAATTAGCACGGAAAGCGATGCTTTTCATGCTGCTGAGAGGAATCATCCTGATGAGCATATGTTTCCTCGCTCTTCCTCATTTGTTGGGAGAAAAGGGGCTATGGGCGGCTGTTCCGTGTGCCGAACTGATCATCTTTATCGCACTGACGATAGATTACCAATACCGGCACAAGATATGCAGAGTGGTGAAATAAGGCAGTTATCCTTTGGTATTCCGCATCACCCGCTCTATCGCATCGTCCATCTGAGCGATGGACTCCAGACCGAGTGTCATGCAATGCAGATTGCTTTCGGTGACGGCAAAACGGATGGAACGTTCACGTTCTGCATCAGAAACATGTTTGCCTTCACCGAAAATTTTCATTCCGATAAGCCCTTTACCTTTTTTGCGGGCCTTACCTAAAAGTTCGTTTACGGCTTCAGTCGTACCATCCATATGGCTTTGGAACGGATTCAGACGAGCAAGAATAACGTCGCACCACGGGTTGTCGACAGCCTCGACCATCGCATCCCAGTTATGACAGGAGACGCCGACAGCTTTCACAATACCGTCCTGCTTGGCCTTTGCCAGACCGTCCATATAAAACTTACGGGTTTCCGCCCAGTCGCCTTTCGTCATGCAGTGCAACAGAAGGATATCGAAATAGTCTGTACCAGCTTCCTGGCGGAAACGGTCAAGTGTTTTGCTGACCGGCTCACGTTTTTCCGACCCTTCATCGTACGTCCACATCTTCGTCATCAGGGTGAGTTTCTCGCGAGGTAACTCTTTCAGGGCTTTTCCGACAAATGGCTGCGAACCGTACATATCGGCCATGTCGAAAAAGCGAATACCGCGTTCATAACCGTAACGGGCCATCTTCACAAAGTCATCCAGCCCGAGTCGGGTCTGGTTGGACTGATAGTTCCAGCCTTTCGTCCCGGTTCCCATTGCAATGCGAGAGACTTTCAATCCGGTCTTTCCCAGTTTCACCCTGTCGACCGATATATCCGAAGGAACGGCCATCCGTATATTGGCAAGTCCCGTGTGAGCTAAAGATAAACCAGCTACTCCGGCAACTCCTGTTTGAATAAATTTGCGTCTGTCCATCTCTATACTTTTTTAGGTAATACTTTTTTTAATATCAAGTAGCCGCACAAGCCGGAAATAAACGAACCGGCAAATACGCCCAACTTCGCCTGGTTCAACAGCTCTGCTCCAATATCGGGCATCCCGGCGAAAGACAAGTTCGCGATAAAGAGGGCTACCGTGAACCCGATACCGCCCAACATCGACACCCCGAAAAGGTTCCGTTTGCTCACCCCTTCCGGCATCGTTGCAAGACGCAAACGGACAAAAACATAAGTGAACAGGAATATGCCCAGCGACTTTCCGACAAACAGGCCGAGGAATACCGCCAACGGGATTCCCGGTAACGCACCGATCCCGATATCTCCGAAAGTAACACCTGCGTTAACAAAGGCGAAAAGGGGCAGGATCAGATAATTGACTAACGGATGGAGCTTGTCGGCTATACTTTGCAACGGACTGATCGTTTTGTCCGCTAACGAATGGATATTGTTGAGTACCTGAATCTGTGTCGGCGAAAGAACCGCCGCCTTTCGGGAATGACGCACTTCGGTGTAATCCAGCATATTCAGATAGCCGGTCATTTCACAAGTGAAATCATCCAGCTTGACAACCGGACGGGCCGGAACGGTGAATGCAACCAGTACACCCGCTATTGTCGGATGAATACCTGATTCAAGAAACAGCATCCACACGAAGAAACCTATTATATAATAGAAAGCAATGTTATTCACTCTCATCCTTCCCCCCACATATAGCAAGGCCAGCAAGACGAGTGAAACCAGAAGCGGCTCGAACGCAATCTCACCACTATAAAACAAAGCGATAATAATGATACCGCCGATATCGTCAACCACCGCCAATGCCGTCAGGAAGATACGCATGCTGAGCGGGACCCGTTTCCCCAACAGCCCTAAAACAGCCAGTGCAAAGGCGATATCGGTCGCCATCGGAATAGCTACACCTCGCACTTCGGGTGCCGAATGACAAACCAGAAAATAAAACAATACCGGAACGATCATCCCGCCGCAGGCCGCAATAATCGGAAGCAGTGCTTTCCGTACCGAACTCAACTCCCCGATCAGAATTTCCTGCTTAATCTCCAATCCGATCACAAAAAAGAAAACCGCCATCAAAGCATCATTCACAAAGGCCAACATTGGCATCGCTTCTCCATGATGCACAAACGGTGTGAAATTGCCTATCTTCAAATCAATCGGATGTGACAGGATATTGTGGTAAGACTCCGCCCAAGGCGAATTGGCGAATAACATGGCAAGAATCGTAGCCATGAACAATAAGATACTCGCGTTCGGTTTCTGCATAGCGAAACGACGCAACGGTTTAAGGATAACGTTGATGGTTCTATCCATATGGTATTTAAATATTTATGGGAAGCGGCGTGCAAACCGCTTCCCTCTGAGTTTTTCCTAACAACTGTCCGCCTATTTGCCAGCTTGCTCCAGCTCGTAAGCGCTGCGGGTCAGTTTTTCAACCCACACGACAAATATACCAGTTAAAATTAAATTAAACACTATGGTGAGCACGGAAATCATAAGCGCAGGACCTCCTAAATTGTAGCCAAGCGCAATAAAGATAATCCCAGCCCCTACTTCACCGCGTGTAAACATACCGATCGACAGTGCCAGACGTTCGCGCTTCCGCCTTTCCCGATAGAAAAACAGCGGGAACAGTTTCCCGATATTGGACAGGAACGAAACAATCACGACATGCAGGATGATCACTGGCCAGGACATCATCGGCTGTGCTCCGGTTATCGTTGTCGCCTTTGCAGACTGCACGGCGAAGTCCACTCCGAAAAAGACCGGCATGCTGACTCCTACCAAGAACATAAAGAGGAATGAGACAGCCGTCGCCACATTGTGCTCAACCTTCGTATCGATATGCTTATGTCGCATCACCATACCTAATACAAACGCAGGTAACAGAACCTCGATATGAATGCTGGCATCTTCACCATAGAAGTATTTGGACACCAAATAAACAACCTGCGTGATCCCGCAGGTAAAGACTGCATAAAAAAGAATTGCCTTCCAGTCCTGCCGCATGTCATAACTGCCCATCTTTCTCCATCCGATGATCAACAGGACCATCACGATCAGAATGATAACACCCAACTGCCAGCGCAAACCTACCATCATGATCTGCAAAGGTATCATCAACAGGATTGTGTCGAGGTCGTCGAAGATCGCCAATACCTGTACCTTCTTGTATACCCAGGAAGATTTCAACCCTGCCGCCGCCAACATCGTAAACAATATACCTGCCGAAGTCGGGGCTGCAAACCGGCTCAACAAAAGGTTTTCTTTCCAAGCTTCTCCACTGTTCCAGTAAATATCGGGAAGCAACACGAACATATAATATAAAGCCACGAAGATCCAGGGGAAAGCAGCCGTCGCCATTGCAATAAAATAATCTTCGGTATAGGACCGCCAACAGCTTTTATCCATTTCGAACTCCCGCCCCACATTTATCATGATAAAGGCCAGGCAGACATACAACAGGGTATTGGAGACCGTCTTCACCGACGAATACCCCTCACCTACCATCGCCGGCAGGAATTGAGATACAACCAGTCCCAACATCAGAAAAAAAGAAAATAAAAGAATCTTCTTCATTATTTACAAATTGTTTTTGTTTAGAATTATAATAATATAACAACTTACTTAAAATTCGGTTCTGGGAATATAGACACTTTCCACCTTTAATAACCGCGCTTTCAAACGTTCGGCCTCCCCTTTGCGAATACGAAGAGTCATTTCACAATCCATTTCAAACTTTTGGGAGACGATCACTGGATTCTCTTCCTTGACAATGCGCATGATTCCGTTCAGATAAGGGTATTCGAACGCAATGGTGATATCTTCATCAACAGTGCGCTCTTCTATCTCGGCAGCAGCTATTGCTTCGGCGGCGGCTGTCCGATAAGCAACAATCAAGCCGCTCGTCCCTAATTCGATTCCGCCGAAATAGCGGATCACGACGATCAGGATATCTGTCAACCCGTTCGAGTTGATCTGTCCCAAAATCGGTTTTCCGGCAGTAGAGGAAGGTTCGCCGTCATCGTTCGCACGAAAAGTTAGGCGTTCGGGACCTAACATATAGGCCCAGCAGACATGGCGGGCGTCATAATACTGTTTACGATATTTGTCCAGTTGCTCTTTCACCTCTTCCACCGTACGCACCGGGATCGCATACGAGATAAAGCGGCTGCGCTTCTCCGTATAGTACCCTTCAGCTACCTGCTTAATGGTCTTGTAACTGTCGTCCGCCATCTTTTAATCCGGTATATGGGTTTCCTGTTCTTCCCGGAAAGCCCGGAAATCTTTCATTATCTCTTCTATCTCCTCAATAAAATAAGGGTCTTTCACGTGCTTCTTCACCTCCTCATAATAGGTTTCGATGGCCTTCAACGCACACAAATCCTGTCCGCGCAGCAGAAAGTAAGGTTCTTCCTTCTCCACGCATTGTTTAATCATCTGAATAGGATTCTTCATTTCTTATCGCTTTTTAATTCGTCTTTCAAAAATGGAGCCGTATAGCTCTTCGTTTTCACTTTTACCATTTCTTCAGGAGTTCCAGTGAAAAGAACCTGCCCACCGTTACGTCCGCCTTCAGGCCCCATATCGATCAGATAGTCAGCACATTTGATAACATCGAGGTTATGTTCGATAACGATGATCGTATTGCCCTTATCCACCAGTTTGTTCAGGACACCCAACAAAACTCGTATATCTTCGAAATGAAGACCGGTCGTCGGTTCGTCCAATACATAAAGCGTCTTGCCTGTATCTTTCTTTGCCAGCTCGGTCGCCAATTTGACACGCTGGCTCTCACCACCGGAAAGAGTCGTGGAAGGTTGCCCCAACTTGATATAGCCCAGGCCGACATCCTGCAATACCTTCACTTTCGACAGGATCGACGGGATATTCTCGAAAAACTCCACAGCCATATTGATTGTCATATCCAAAATGTCCGCAATGGATTTCCCGCGAAAACGGACTTCCAATGTTTCCCGATTGTACCGCTTACCATGACATTCTTCACAGGGGACTAGCACATCCGGCAGGAAATTCATCTCAATCGTCTTGTAGCCGTTCCCCTTGCACGTCTCACAACGTCCACCAGAGACATTGAACGAGAAGCGTCCGGGTTTGTAACCACGCACTTTCGACTCTGGCAGATCCACAAACAGATTACGGATATCCGAAAAGACTCCGGTATAAGTGGCCGGATTACTTCTCGGCGAACGCCCGATCGGTGACTGGTCTACATTGACTATCTTATCGACATTGTCTATCCCCTCGATCGACTTGTAAGGCAACGGATCTTCCAAGGAGCGATAGAAATGCTGGCTGAGAATCGGCTGCAAGGTCCGGTTGATCAAAGAAGACTTTCCGCTACCGGACACGCCCGTGACACAGATCAGCGTACCCAACGGGAACGTGACATCCACATTCCGCAGATTATTCCCGCTCGCCCCTTTTATCGTGATAAACTGTCCGTTTCCTTTCCGCCGCTCTTCCGGAACGGCAATCTCCGTCTTCCCGTTCAGGTAAGCCGAAGTAAGCGTGTCAGCTTTCAACATTTCTCCGGGAGTTCCGGCAAAAACAACTTCTCCTCCTAGACGACCAGCCTTCGGTCCCATATCGACCACATAGTCCGCATTCAACATCATGTCTTTGTCATGCTCGACCACGACAACAGAGTTGCCCGTATCGCGCAACTCTTTCAACGAGTTGATCAAACGAACGTTATCCCGCTGGTGCAACCCTATACTCGGTTCATCCAAGATATAAAGTACATTGACCAGCTGGCTACCGATCTGGGTCGCCAAACGGATGCGTTGACTCTCGCCCCCCGATAACGTCGCCGAAGCACGGTTCAACGCGAGATAGTCCAATCCGACATCTAACAGGAATTTCAGACGTGAACGGATCTCCTTCAAGATTTCGACAGCAATCTGCCTCTGCTTAGGATTCAACTGCTCCTCGACACCCTCCAACCACTCATACAATTCAGAGATATCCATTGCCGAAAGTTCGGCAATATTCTTTCCGGCTATCTTATAATGCAGCGCTTCCTTGTTCAACCGCTGCCCGTTACATTCCGGACAGGTAGCCATCCGTATAAACTGTCCCGCCCATTTCTGCGCGGAAGCGGAAGCCTCGCTCTCCTGCTGCATCAGGATATATTTGGCAACTCCTTCATACGACAGGAAATAATTGGAAGTACCCAGCGAATCGTTTTTTATTTGCAGGCGTTCGTCCGTCCCGTTCATGATCTCATCGATCGCTTCTTCCGGGATGTCTTTGATCGGGGTTTTCAGTGTTACGCCATATTTCTCGCAAATAGCTTCGATCTGCCAAAATATCAGGGAGTTTTTATATTTTCCTAACGCCACAATCCCACCGCTGTAAATGCTGAGTGAGGCATCGGGAACGATTTTGTTCATATCCAACAAATTGACCTGTCCCAATCCTTTACATTTCGGGCAAGCACCCTGCGGAGAGTTGAACGAGAAATTATGGGGAGCCGGTTCGCTGTAAGACAAACCCGTCACCGGATCCATCAGCCGACGGCTGAAATGGCGCACTTCGTCCGTCTCGGCGTCCAGCACGAGTATCAGACCGTCACCCTGCTTCATAGCGACACGCAGGCTTTCTTTCAAACGACGTTCGTCCAATTCCGAAACGATCAGTTTATCGACCACAACCTCGATACTGTGCATCTTATACCGGTCGAGCTTCATGCCATGAAAGATCTCCTTCATCTCACCATCCACCCGGACATTCAGATAGCCTTTTTTCCGCATCTGTTCGAAAAGTTCCTTATAATGTCCCTTACGATTACGGACAAGCGGAGCGAGCAGGTAGGTCTTCTTCCCCTTATACTGGTTCATAATCAGTTCCAGCGTCTGCTCCTCGGTGTATTTCACCATCTTCTCGCCACTCAAATACGAATAAGCCTCTCCCGCCCTTGCATAAAGCAGACGGAAAAAGTCATAAACCTCGGTAGTCGTCCCCACTGTGGATCTCGGATTCTTGTTTGTTGTTTTCTGCTCGATTGAGATAACAGGGCTCAGACCAGTGATCTTATCCACATCCGGCCGTTCCATATTTCCCAAGAAGTTACGCGCATAAGCGGAGAACGTCTCCACATAACGGCGTTGCCCTTCCGCAAAAATCGTATCAAAAGCCAAAGACGATTTACCACTACCGCTCATACCGGTAATTACGGAGAGCTTGTTACGAGGTATGTCGACATCTATATTCTTCAAATTATGGACACGCGCGCCTAAAACGGAAATACGGCCGCCTTCCAATGCATTCTTATCCTTCATCATTTTTCAGTTTTCTTATTTCACCACCCAGGCCGGATTATGCACATAGGTGTTAGGCGTTTTATAATACATATCAGATTCTTTCGGGATCCGGATCGTATATGTTTTTCCTGCTGTCAGCAATTTACGATCTCGCAACCAGGGATTGAAACGTTTCAGATCGGCATAAGTGATACCATTCTTCTTGGCAAAACCGGACAAATCCTGAATATCCGTCGAGACGGCAACACTCTCGCATGCGATCGGTTTATACAGATCCTGCGCTCTTAGCACGAACCCATATTTATAAGGGGCTTCAAATATCTGCTTGATAGCCATGATACGATATACATAGCGGGTTGTTTCCTCCACCAGCCAAAGGTCAAACGAACTGTCTGCATCCTGCTTGACAAGCTCTCCCGAAATACGTCCCATACCGGCATTATAGGAAGACGCGACCATCGCCCAGTCTCCATATTTTTCATAAGCCGCTTTCAGATAACGACAGGCTGCTTCGGTCGCCTTTGTCACATCGCAACGTTCGTCAACCGTAGGTGTTATCGTCAATCCGTATTGCCGGGCCGTTCCTTCCAGCAACTGCCAAGTTCCTACTGCCCGTGCAGGCGATGAGACACGCGGATCGAGCTGGCTCTCGATCACCGCCAGATACTTGAAATCGTCCGGAATGCCGTTAGCCTTCAGAATCGGTTCAATGATCGGGAAACAGCGGTTTGCCCGCTTAATCAGCAGCATGGTAGTAGAATGGAAATAGGTAAAGCTACTCAATTCCCGGTCAAAACCTTCATGCATATTATAACGCGTCAAATCGATATCTTTTCCGCAAAAAGAGACGGAAGAAGGAATATCAGGCGACATGGTCACCGATGAAACGACCGGACGTTGGTCTTTCACTTTTTCCGAATCACTCGAACCAATGGAGAGGCAGGCGGTCAGGCACACAGCACTTCCCACCACAAAACCGACTATACTATTACTGTTCAATAATTTCATCATCAATCTTCTTGGGTCTAAGAATATTTATAGAACCTTTTTTATTATATTTAATTCCATCCGATCCCACTGCATCTATCACATAAAAATAGACGCCGGGAGCGACATATTTCCCACCTTTTTTGCCATCCCACCCTTCAGCCGGGTTAGTAGAATGGTACATCTGTACTCCCCATCGATTAAATATCCAGCACTTATAGGTCACAAGCGATTTGTAGGCGACACGAAATTCATCATTGATACCGGGCGTCGTACCTGGCGAGAAAGCGTTCGGGATCTGCAATTCCGATTCTGCAATCTTGATTTCAATAGAATTAGAAACCGCCTCGCATTCTCCTGTCGCGTTGCTGACAGTCGCAACCGCCGTATAATCACCTTTCTCCGTAAACGTATAGTCGATCTCCTCATCCCTATATTCCACCAGCGGATTCTCGATCCCGTTTTCCTGATCGCTCCTATATATTTTCCAAGTATACAGCGTCGCTACCGGATCATTGGCATACGCCCGAAAAGTGACCGTTGCCGGAGCGGAAATATATTCCCCGTCTCCAGCTGTCATATTCTCCGCATTATCCATTATAAACGTCGTATCGACATGCACTTCGACGGCCACCGCCTGATAGGTATCCGAAGTGATTGATTTCTCTATTCCGAAATGTTTTGCAAACTGATCACCGGAAAGTGTGACTTCCGTATCGCACAACGGAATTGTTTCGTTATCGTTTATCTTTGTCGAATAAGGCCCTTCCGTCAGTGATCTTTGCACATTCTTAGGCGAAAAATAGTTGTTGTCTTCAGACCACTCCAATGTCTGATAAGCGACATTGAACTCCCGCTTCACCGTTATCCGGTTTCCCGTCGGGGTATAATAATACATAACTGGGACAGTCGGAGAACCTTCCAGCCAAAAGCCGTCACAATTTCCTTTGACTGTAATGCTTTCGACATTAAAAGCGTATTTGCTATAATCAATGATCCATACATACCAACCATTCAAACCGGAAGCCGGATCTTCCACATAATACCCGGCATCCTCCTCTATATTCCGGACAACGGATGTCTCCCCATTCTGTTCACACGGAACGGGTTCCCGGTCCAATGCCTTTTGCTTATATCGATACCATTGATGATTAGTAGACGAAGATGTATAGCTAATCTCCACATTATCCATTCCATACACCAAATAAACTCGTATACGATTCCCTGGATTCTCCAACAAATAAGGAACCCCATTTCCTCCTGTAACCGTATATTGCTGTGCCTGGATGGCCAACATCACAAACAAGAAACAAATCAATCCTCCCAGTTTCCTAATTTCCGTTCTTAGCATATACATAACCTAATTAGTTTACAAAATTACTATTTTATACGGATTTATACGGAGATAAATGCCTTTTTATTGTATTATCCAGACCTCAATCCTTTAAAAACCGTGGCTTTTTGTTCCATAAAAATACAAGGTTTTCCCTAAAAGTATCTATCTGTTTGAAAAGAAATTCTTCGTTTGGAAGGAAAATATCTGCCAATTTGGACAGCGACTGGCATTTAAAAAACATATCTGTTTCGAAAATACAAAAAAAGAGGAGATGCAATCAAGCATAACCTCTTTTCTTTTTTATCTTGATGAAATATTATTTACACATATCGCGAATGATCTGAATCAGCTCGTCACCAATCTCTTCCGCTTCCTGCATCGTGTGAGCTTCGGAATAAATACGGATAATCGGTTCCGTATTGCTCTTACGCAGATGCACCCATTTTTCAGGGAAGTCGATCTTCACACCATCGATATCGGTGATATCATACTGGGCAAATTTCTCTTTTACTTTTGCCAAGATAGCATCTACATCGATATCTGGAGTCAGTTCTACTTTCTTCTTGGAAATGAAGTACGGAGGATAGGAAGCACGCAGTTCGCTTGTCTTCATCTGCTTCTTTGCCAGATGAGTCAGGAACAAGGCGATACCCACCAAAGCATCACGACCGTAATGGCTGGCCGGATAGATCACACCTCCATTGCCTTCGCCACCGATAATAGCATTAGTCGCTTTCATCTTCGTTACGACATTCACTTCGCCCACTGCTGCCGCATTGTACTCGCAACCATGAGCACGGGTAACGTCACGCAGAGCACGGCTTGAGCTCAGGTTGCTGACCGTATTGCCCGGTGTATGACTCAAAACGTAGTCGCTGACAGCCACCAGTGTATATTCTTCTCCAAACATCTCCCCGTCTTCGCTGATAATAGCCAGACGGTCTACGTCCGGGTCCACAACAAAACCGACATCGGCTTTGGCATGCTTCATCAGGTCGGAGATCTCCGTCAGGTTTTCAGGGATCGGTTCCGGATTATGTGCAAAGTTACCATGAGGAGCACAATGCAACTTGAAAATTTCCTTTACCCCCAAAGCTGAAAGCAATTCAGGAATAACAACACCGCCTACCGAGTTTACACAGTCGATAGCGACACGGAAATTAGCAGCTCTGATAGCCTCGACATCCACCAAATCCAGCTTCAACACACTCTCGATGTGCTTTTGATTGTAAGTATTATTGACATAGACTTTTCCTAAATTGTCGACATCAGCAAATACGAAACTTTCTTCAGCAGCAATCTTCAGCACCTCGGCACCTTCGGCAGCATTCAAGAATTCCCCCCGTTCGTTCAATAACTTCAGGGCATTCCATTGTTTCGGATTGTGGCTGGCAGTCAAAATGATACCGCCACAAGCTTCTTCCCAGGCAACAGCTAACTCGGTAGTCGGAGTAGTAGCCAGATCGATATCTACCACGTCAAAGCCCATTCCCGTAAGCGTACCGAGAACGACTTGTTTAACCATCGGACCGGAGATACGTGCATCACGACCTACCACGATCTTGTTAGTTGTCACCTTCGTGTTTTTCTTAATGAATGTAGCATAAGCAGCCACAAACTTAACAATAGCCAACGGATTGAGCCCGTCTTCCGGGTTCCCGCCTATTGTCCCACGGATACCAGAAATAGATTTAATCAGTGTCATTTAGTTAGATTTATTTTATAAAAGTATACTTCACTTTCTCAAAAAACACAGGTGTCCCTGAGCTTTGAAAATCACTGCTCATCAGTTTAAACGGAACGATCAGTTTGACAACCGCGCTGTCTCCCACGTAAGGAAGTCCGGCACCTAAACCTTCACAAATAAACATATCCCATGTATAAGAGTAATCAGGATTCAAAGAAGTATAATAACCATATCTGAACTCTACCGGATGTGTACCGTTTGAATTAGGACCGAGCAGGTCGACGGTACCGGTTCCCATGCTACTGTTTTCCATAAACATCCGGGCGATGAAACGAGAACGGATCGCCGTTTGCCCCAGCACCGCACGTTCACTGTTTCCTTTATTGACGATATTCAGATAAACACCATTATCCAACTCAACAAATTCATTTTCCTTAAAAATACTGTCAGTCGGAAATTCTTCCAGAAAAACCAATCCGCTATCCGCACGCAAACGATCAATAGCTTTCTCCTGGGCCTTCAACATATCAGTGTATGACTTTGTCTTGTCACACGACACCACCATTATGGCGGCGCACATAATCAACAGGATATAAAAACCTCTCTTCATCTGTTACCTATTTATTGTAAATGAATGGCAAATGTATACAATCTCCGCCATATCTCAGTCATGTTTATCTAAATCTTCTGTTTTATTAGGATTAAATTCCTCCAGGCCTTTTTCAAATACGGCAACAGCATCGGCCAATGAGCCATAAAATTCTCCACCCGAAGCATTTTTATGTCCGCCGCCATTGAAATAGCGGCTTGCAAACTGGTTGCAGGGGAAATCACCGACAGACCGAAGCGAAATCTTCACATAATCCTTATCTTCGCGAATAAAGACACTGAAAGCCACATTTTCGATGCTCAACGGCAGATTGACAAATCCCTCCGTATCACCTGTCACATAATGGAAACGGTTCATCTCTTCCAGCGAAAGCGTGATCAGAGCGGCATGTTGCTCGGGATAAACTTTCATTTTTTCATACAGAACGTATCCCATCATCCGTAAACGGCTTTCCGAATATACCTGGTTCACTTTCCGGTAGATCAAATCCTTATCGATACCTTTCTTGATCAGTTCGCTTATGATCGTATAAATTTCCGGCTTATTCGAATTGTAGGTAAACGAACCGGTATCCGTCATCATACCCGTATAAATACAAGCGGCACAATCTTTATTGATCAGGTCGAACATCCCCATACGACAGATGAAACGGAAAACCATTTCGCTCGTAGACGACATTTCAGGATATGACATCGTAACCCGGCAAAAATCGGCCGGATTCAGATGATGGTCGATCATCACTCTACGCCCCTCTGCCGCCACAACAGCCGGAGCCAATTTTTCGATACGCTTGGGTTCGTTGAAATCGAGGCAGAATATGACATCCGCATCCCGGATCAGCTGTTCGGCAAAATCAGGATATTTCTCATGAATGACGATTTCTTTATGTCCCGGCATCCATTTATAGAACTGGGGAAAATCGTTAGGGACCACTACCGTCACGTTATCTTTTCCATAGGCTGTCAGAAAATGGTACAGTCCCAATGCGGAACCTATAGCATCCCCGTCAGGGGTAACATGTGTCACTATTACAAAACTTTCGCCTTTCTCGACGTACTTCTTGGCTTTCTGAATTTTCTCTTCGTGAATGATTTTCGTAATCATATATTCTCTTATTTTCAATGACAAAGGTACTACTTTTTTTAGATTCCACACAGCTTTAAATTCTCAATCACCCGGACAAGAAGTATAATTAACAACAAAAACAGAATGACGAGCAAATAACGCGAACGTCCGGTATGACCATACAACAGGATAGACAAAAGCATTCCATACGCCACCAGCATCGCAGGAAAATCGAACCGGAAGGAGAAAACCGCCCCCGGTACCCGGCTAAAAGCATCGACAACCCAAAGCAGGCCGTGTGCCAACCATTCCACCCCAACCTGCAACCAGCCATACTCAGGAATCCATTCAGGCAAAAACATATAGACCAAACTTGCCGGTATCAACAAAGTCGCTAGAAACGTAAGCGGCAAGTTCGTCAACAAAAAGACAGTCGAAAACTGCCCGAAATAATACAGACATAAAAAAGTCGTGCCCGCCTGTGCCGACAGGGTGACCGTGACCCACCCCCACGGTGTCCTCAAAAACGGATTATGCACCTTTATCAACGCCTGCAATCGGGGCTGGAAATAAAGGATGGACAGCACGGCCAGATAACTCAGCTGGAAACCTATGTCGAATAAGTACAAGGGTTCATAAACCAACATGCAAAAAGCGGAAGCCGCCAATATATTATAACGCTCCGCCCTCCTATCCAACACTCTGCCCGTCAGATACATTGTAAGCATCAACGCTGCCCTCACAGAAGAGGCCGCCAAGCCCGTTATCGCAGCAAATCCCCACAATAGCACAAGCAGCGAGATGTAGCGAATCCACCGGCAACATCCATTCCTGGGGAGAAAAGAAAAAAGAAAAGATAAAAAGCCACAGACGATTGCCACATGAAAGCCGCTTACGGCCAGGATATGTGCTACCCCCGTAGCCGAAAAACGGTTCCGCACCTCCCGACTCATAGCTTGCCGGTAACCGACAGTAATAGTGGCCAGTACAGATTTTTCTTCATCGGTCAGATTTAGTTTTGCGATCGGCTCCAATAATCGTTGCTGTTCTTCCCGCGCCCAACGGGAAAGAAGGGAAGCCGGATGTTCCGACAAGGCTTCAAACTGCGAACAAGCAGTCTTTTGTATCGAAAGGAAAAGTAACAGAGACAAGAAAACCACTCCCCACAGCCAACGGGTTTCATAACAAAAATGCTCCTGCCCTCTCAAGGCAAGACCGGCTGTGGTAAGGATAATAACAGGGAGCAATAGTAATACCCAGGAATAAGTACAACACGAAAAAACGGTCTGTAGCATAATCCCCGCAATCCAGACAAGCAGCGGACGGGCAAAGGGACGGATCTGTAATTCTTTTATCATAATGTAAGGTTTTGAAATGGTTGGTTTAAGGCTTGATCGGTATTGCACAAAGGACGTCATTCCGTAGGGGCAGTGCTCTGCTCTGCTCATTGCATCCAATAAAGGTACGATTTCTGATTGGGCGGAGTAGAACCCCGCCCCTACGAGTCGACATTATAATTCTTTCAGTTCCCGGATCGTCTTCAACGGATCAGGGGAACGGAAAACAAAACTACCGGCAACCAGCACGTCCGCCCCCACCTCAAGCAAAGGTTTCGCCGTCTGCATATTGACACCGCCATCAACTTCGATCAAGGTATTCAACCCTTTTGCCAGGATCATATCTTTCAGACGAGCTGTTTTATCTATCGAATGTTCAATAAACTTTTGCCCTCCATAACCCGGATTTACCGACATGAGCAATACCATATCCAAATCCTGCAAGATATCTTCCAACAAGGAAATCGGCGTATGCGGATTCAATGTAACAGCCGCCTTCATTCCCGCCTCTTTGATCGCCGCCACTGTACGGTGCAGATGTGTACAAGCCTCATAATGCACATTCATCATATAAGCGCCCGTAGCCGCCACTTCCGGAATGAACTTTTGCGGTTCCACGATCATCAGATGTACATCCATCGGTTTCTTGCAGATTGGCTTCAACGCTTCCAGAACCGGAAAACCAAACGATATGTTAGGAACGAACACACCGTCCATTATGTCCAGATGCAACCAATCAGCATCACTCTCGTTGATCATTTCCACTTCCCGCTGCAGGTTCAGAAAATCAGCAGCTAACAGAGAAGGTGCTATTTTATGTTTCATACTCTTTTTGCTTTTCTGCAAGACGACGTCAGTTCATTACTAAACCACAGAGTTCCGTGCGTAAAGCGGGTTCTGAATGATAAACCCTCGCAAATTGGGTAAGGAAATCAAGTGTTTGCCGACGCGGCATTGTTTTCCTTTCTTTTCGGTTTCTGTTTGTTTTATTTTCTATTTCATTCATACATTGAGTAGAAAGTCTCTTCATAGGCAACTCGTTTTTTTATCTTGTTTGATAATAAAACGGGCAGGCTATCTCCTTATTGTATGACAAGAAAATAAATTTTCAACTTTTATTATCAAGCCATCGACAGCTCGATACTGTTTTCTTCCGCCATACGACGCATATTCAAGATCGCATAACGCATACGTCCCAAAGCCGTATTGATGCTCACGCCTGTAATATCGGCAATTTCCTTAAAACTGAGATCTTGATAATAACGCATTTCCAATACTTCGCGTTGGCTGTCGGGAAGGTGCTTCACCAGCTTTTTCACATCAGACAATACCTGACGGCGTACGATGTTATCTTCGATCGTGCCGTCGCAAAGTTTGATATTATTGAAAAGATCCACTTCCACTTCATCATTTGAAACCGTATTTTCACTGCGTTCCTGACGGAAGTTATCGATAATCAGGTTATGAGCAATGCGGGTAATCCATGCTTTAAACTTACCGTTTTCTGTATAACGGCCTTGTTTAATAGTCATAATCACCTTGACAAAAGTCTCCTGAAAGATATCTTCTGTGAGATCTTTGTTATGGACTATAAAGTAAATGTAGGAGTGTATGCTACTTTTGTAACGATTCAACAATACATCGAAAGCAGCATTATTACCTTCTGCATAAAGAACGACCAGCTCTTCGTCAGTCATCATTCTTAAAGTCTTCATTACTTCTATATTTTTAGTTTTTTCTTGAGTAATGTTTATGCTATAGGCAACGATATTTAAAATTGTTAGACAATAATATTATTTATATTTACAAAGGCAAAAGAACAAAAAGTATTTTAAATAGGCAAACATTTCCTTTATTTTTACATAAAAAAGCCCCCTGACCGTACGTTTTATGTACGAACAGGGGGCTTTTAAAAACAAAGTATGATTTTTAGAACTTATAGCCTAATGTAAGGACCACTTTTGTCGTGTTTGTCTTCAGTGTTGCAGGAATGGATTCTACCAGAACAGTCGGTTCATTATCAACCTCGCCTATAAGATGGGGAAATGGGTAAACATCTTCTTTCTGCATCCGATAGACACAAGCCATGTCAACATAAAAATTAGGAGTAAAACGATATCCTAAACCAACGGTATAATAATTTATATGATGATCAACCGTATAAGCTGTACGCGTTCCTGCAGGAAACACTTCTACAACACTACCAGTTTCACTATATTTCATATGATCTTGACTTGGACTATTTTGCCATGCTCCTCCTACACGAATAGCAAATTGTGGTGTAACTTTATATTCCGCACCAACTTTTAACATACCACTAGTACGAAAATCGCGTTTAATTAGACTATTATCTCCTTCTTGATCATATCCGTCTCTATCCTGCAAATGCATAGATTTATAATTTGTTAATTCATAATCAACACTAATAAGAGCATTTTGCCCTAAAATAGCTGCAGCACTAAAAATCCATTTATCCGGCGTTCGAAGCTTATATTCCGTATAAAAATCCGTGGGGGTTTTAGCTTCCCAATCCATATCTGGATTATTCGGAGCGACTGGATTCTGCCTTTCTTTAAAATAATCAAAAACAAAAGCACCGGCTTCAGCACTATAATAATTCGTTATTTTATACCATGTCGGAGAATTGTAAGCTACCCCTAAACGCAAAAAATCGGTTGGACGAGCAATCACACCTAAATTAAAAGAATATCCCGTCCCATTCATTGAAGAATAGTTATCCCAATAAAGATGATCCCTAAATCCTACATTCTCCGCCTCTGCATTAAAATAACCGAAATCTTCATCATAAATAGAACTTGTGCTATAATCAATATCCGCTACAGAAACCGTAGCTCCTATAAAGAAACGATTAGAAATATTTGTAGCAAATGAAAAGTCATACTTGTCTATCGCACCTTTTTCTGACACTAACATATCGGCTGCTTGTACCTCCAAAGGTTGCCATTGATGTTCATCATCGAAATAACCAAAAGTAGAAAAGAAATTCCCCGCCTGGCTTCTATTATCCGAATCAATCAAACCTGAATTAAAGGCTAATGTAGGCAACCAGTCCTGTGAAATATAGGGATTATAAGTATCCGTTGACCAAAGATCATTCCCTGTCAACTTATTACCTGTTGTTAAGTCTATTCCCAGATTTGCATAGCCAGCCAAATAATCTGTGATAGAATTCCCCCCGGCTCCTCGTCCCATTCTGTACTGACGATTAAAATTCTTCACACGATTATAAGAAAACCCGACATTCCACCCAATCACACCTTCATCATTTCCAGTAGGGAAATAGCCGACATAAGCTATATTGTCAAAATTAAATCGGGTCTTTTTATCATCCATTTCAATGCCCAACCAATCTGTTTTTGTTTTGATAGAAGATAAACTCACTGTCGTTACGATCTCAGAACTTCTATATATAGCTAAACCTGCAGGATTAGTTCTCATGGCTGAGATATCACCACCTAATGCTCCAAAAGCCCCTCCCATAGACAAATAACGAGCAGTTCCGTTCAAATCATATTGTGAGAACTTATAAGCATCCATTTCACCTTGTGCAAACATTGAACCACTACCTAAAAGTAATGCTGATGCACATAAACAAATCACCTTCTTCATTGTCTCTCTTATTTCTAAATATCTTAATAAAGCAAGGACACGACTTGCGTGTCCTTAATATATGACTCTCTCAAAAATTATTTCTATCTGCTGCGTCCACCACCACTGGAACGGCTTCCTCCGCCACCATAGCTACCTCCTGATGAACGGGAGCCTCCTGACGAAGATGTTCCAAATGAACTCCGGCTACCGCTACTACTTCTTGAAGGAGAAAAAGAGCTACTACTGCGTTGAGAATTCCCACTATAATTATTATAAGAACGGGAAGAACTACTACTTCTTGCCGGTGCCGTATATTGGCGATTCGAAGAACGAGAAGCACCCGAACTAACTGCACTTTCACGAGATATCCGCGTGCGTCCTCCTGTTACTGCAGAAGAACGTGTCGAAGAAGACGTACGTGCAGAAGTCCCTACACTTGTTCGATTTCTTACACCTGTACTCGTACGTCCATTTACTCCCGTACTTGTACGACTTCGTGCAGCACTACTACTTCTCAAAGATGTTGCACTCCTGCTTCCTGCAGATGTTCTACTTCCAACCGAAGTACGTGATCTCCCACTTGCACTTGCATAAGAAGATCTCTGTCCGGCAGATGTACGTGATCCTATATAATTATGTCTATACGGTGAAACATAATGATGGTGATGATGTCCCCAGTAGCCACCACCCCAATAACCGGGTCCCCAATAACTCGGACCCCAGCCCCAAGACGGGCCCCAGTAGCCGGCATAGAAACCACCCCAACCCCAGCCGAAACCGAAGGATGGACCGTAGCCCCAATAGCGGGCCGGGCTGTAAATCCAGGGATCATACCAACCGCCGTACCAGCCACCATACCATCCGCTGTACCACGGATCATAGTAACCGCCCCAGCCATTGCCGATGTTCACATTGACACTTACGTTGGTACTGCCGTTGGAATAATCCGTATCGTAGCCATAAGCATAATATCCGTCACTCAGATACAGATCGACTTGGTCTGCTCCGGCAATCGTAATCTTGCTCGGCGAATGGTAACGGATGATACGCTCGGTATATTCCGTATCCGAACGACGTTCCTTTTTAGAATCGGAAGCGACTGTTTTTTCATTATCCATATCGTCGTTATATTCGGCCAAGACTTCACCGTCTGAATCTTCATCATACGGCTCCTCCACGTCAATCGAAGTATAGCGACGGTTATATTCATCTACATCGCGTTCTTCATCAGACACAGCACTTTTTCTTTTGCTGGTGCTGTATGTAGACGTCATCGTAGTACGTTCAGCATCCTCTTTAGGCTGTATGACCTTCTCTTCTGTTTTTTCTTTTTTATCTTTTTTGCTGGAAGAGAAATACACATCATCAAAGAACTCCTCCTGGGCTGCGGCACTGAAGCCTACCAGAAGCATCACCATCAAAGATGTTAATTTCATGGGTTTCATATTCGTTTCTCCTCTACTTTATAATATTTCTACTCTTTAGACTAAATACAAGGGGGTAGGTTTAATACCCTTTCTGCCTCACTAATAAAAACCATCCATTTTATTCACAAATATAGCTGTTTCCAAATAGTTTCCAAGCATTTATATATACTTTAACCATCCGGACAGCTTCATCGTCCAATAATCTCCATTATAGATAAGATGCTTTGGAAAAAAGAAACGCTGCACAACATACAGAAATGACCGTGTATCAAAAATGTCAAGACCACCCCATGTAAATAGGATTATATAAGACATGCATTTTGAAACTACATTTGCGGGTAATATATTTTTTCACCTTTCTACCCACCAGGCAAAATACAGACTCTACTTACTAAATGATAAACGTGTAAAAAAACAAATGTTATTTCACAGAGGCGCGTATCCGGCTAAGCGACTGCGGGGTAATTTGCAGGAATGAAGCAATATGCTTCAACGGGACCCGTTGGAAAAGGTCCGGGCGCGTACGCAGCAAGGTCTCGTATTGCTCACGGGCATCACTCCAACTGTCATTGATAAAGTAATTCTCATATTCACGGAGATAATAATCCGACAGCTTACGCATCCAGTTCGCCAGATCAAGCGTCTGTTCACAAAGCTCTTCAAGACGCCGCGCCGGAATACGCAGCAAAACGGTATCTTCCACCATTTCCAGATTATAAGCTGCGGTTTCACGGTAAGACATATTCACGATTTCGCCCGACGACACGAACCATAAGGTGACGTCGCGCATATCCCGCTCTACGAACGAACGAGCCAATCCTTCTTTGACAAACCAGACATACGGATCACGATCTCCTTCATACACCGGAAAACTGCCTTTCGGAGCAAACACTTCCTCCATCCTTTCCGTCAATTTGAGTACCGATTCATCCGACAACGGATAGAGAAGACGCTGCTGCGCGATAAATTTATCCATATCTTTCATGTCATTACCTTTTCAATCAAATACAAAGATATTCAATTTTCGGTTCCGCTTATATAACGCGACAACATATCTCGCATCCGCCCGATCGCTTTCTGTAACTGTACATCGACCGTATTGACGCTTATGCCCAAGTCTTTCGCTACCTCGGCATAAGACTGCTTTTCTTCACGTACACGGATAAATATTTCACGACATCGCTCCGGCAGGCGATCGAGGGCCTTGACATAGTGGGCGAAAAGTTCCTCACTGACCAAGATGTCTTCCGGCGATTCACCGGAGATGGACACACCGTCAAAAGCATCCGCCGTCATGTCTTTCCGGCGTTGTTCCTTTTCGAGATAGTTCAGAGAAGCATTTTTTATCGTGATAAAGAAATAATCTTCCAAATTGGCTATATGGTGCAAAGACTTGCGACGTTCCCATATTTTCAGGAATACATCGAGGACGACCTCCTGTGCCCACTCTTCCGTATGCAGATAGTAGTAGGCAATACGAAAGAAACGGTCGAAGCAAAGATTATAAAAGCTACGCAGAGCAGTCTGGGAATTCTCTTCTTCGATCCGCCTTAAATATTTCCTTATCTCCTGCTCTGTCATCGTCTCATCTTAGTATAACCTGCGCAAAAATAGTCAAATTTTCAAACTATGTCCATCATAATAAAAAAATCCAGGGACGAAGCATAGGGTATTTGCCGGCTGAACCATCTTAGTAATACAAGCACGAGTATTTACTTATTAAACTATATGAGATATGAAAGCGATGCATAAACAACTATGGGGATACTTGCTCATTACACTGTCGCTGGCGGGATTCACGCCTTTACAGGCACAAACGGATTCGGCTGACGAAGGGGGGTACATCACGGTCAGTGGTATCGTAAAAGACAAAAAGAGCAAAAAGAGCCTGGAATATGTCAATATTTCTATTCCGGGCAGTACGACCGGCACGGTCACGAACGCCGACGGTGAGTTTTCTTTCAAGGTAAAGGATTCCATCCATGCCAAAGAAGTGGAGATTTCGCACCTCGGATATTTCAACAGTAAAATAGAACTCAACGGCAAGGATGTGGAAGAACAGACCGTGTGGCTGACCCCCTACACGAATATGCTCGACGAAGTTATCATCCATGCCCGCGATCCTCGTTACTTGGTGGAAGAAGCAATCAAAAAGATTCCGGCCAACTACAGTTCGAAGCATAGCCTCCTGACTGGATTCTATCGTGAAACGGCCCAGAAAGGGCGCCGGTATATCAACATCTCGGAAGCGGTGATCGATATCTACAAGACTCCTTATGACGAGGGAGTAGACCGCGATCGCGTACAGATATTCAAAGGGCGCAAGCTGCTCAGCCAGAAAGCAAGCGACACATTGGCCGTCAAACTGCTGGGAGGCCCGAACCTGTCCGTCTATGTGGACGTGGTGAAGAATCCGGATGTACTGCTCGACCTGGAAAGCCTGCCTTACTATAAATTCCGGATGGAAGAATCGACAACGATCAACGACCGGCCACAATACGTTATCAATTTCGAGCCGCAAGCCATATTACCGTATGCGCTTTATTATGGAAAACTATACATCGACAAGGAACGGCTCTCTTTCACGCGGGCCGAATTCTTTCTCGACATGAACGACCGCAACAAGGCCACGCAGGCGATCCTCCGGAAAAAGCCGTTCGGGTTACGGTTCAAACCGGTCGAAGTCTCGTTCCTGGTCAACTATAAGGAACGCAATGGGCTGACTTATCTGAGTTACATCCGTAACGGCGTCCGCTTCAAATGCGACTGGAAACGCAAATTGTTCTCAACCAATTACACCATCCTTTCGGAGATGGTCGTAACGGATGGCAAGGAAAGCGGCATAAACACTATTCCCTACAAGATGGCATTCAGATCCAACCAGTCCTTATCGGACAAGGTTTCCAATTTTGCCGATGAAGGTTTCTGGGGTTCCTACAATATCATCGAGCCGACAGAATCATTGGAACACGCTGTCAACAAACTGAAGAAGCAACATAGGTAATGTGCCAATTTGCCAATGAGCAGATTAATGTATAAATTAGCAACATTTCTCAATTGGCACATTGAATAATTATTAAACATGAAAGACCTGCTTACACTTACAAAGATCAAAAATGGAGACGTCAAGGCTTTTGAACAAGTATTCCGTCTGTATTATATGCCTCTTTGTATGTTTGCAGCCAGCATAACCGGGAGAATGGATATTGCGGAAGAGATCGTACAAGAATTATTCTATGTGTTTTGGAAGGAAAGGGAACGGTTACAATTGTTTCATACGATAAAAAGCTATTTGTATGGGGCCGTTCGTAACCAATCCCTCCAGTATTGGGAACACCAGGATGTACGCAACCGTTATCGGGATGCCATCCTCTCCCACCCGGATAAAGACGACACACCGGACGACCCACAGGAGCAGATCGAATACAAGGAACTGGAAGCTCTGATAAACCGGACACTCGAAAAGCTTCCCGAACGTCGTCTCCGCATATTCCAGATGCATCGTTTCGAAGGAAAGAAATATGCGGAAATCGCTTCCAGCCTCTCCCTTTCAGTCAAAACAGTCGAGGCCGAAATGACGAAAGCACTCCGAACACTACGAGACGAATTAGAGATTTACATGAAATATGATTGAAACAGAAAGAAATAAAAGAAAAACAGACCGGGCCTGGAATACGTTGTACCAACGCCTGGATGAAGAAGGTTTGCTTTCGGGCAGACCGGCTTCGCCATTCAGAAGCCCTGCATGGAAAAGAGGAGTAGCCGCTGCTGCCGTCGCCCTTCTTTGCCTGCTTGTCTCTGTCACCTACCTGAACAGGTCCGGGCAGGATACCGATCCGAACCTGCTCACCCGTCAGAACAGTGAGACGGCAACGACATTGGTAACCACCCTTGAGGATGGTTCCGTGGTCTATCTGGCAGGAAATACTTCATTGAAGTTTCCCGAACACTTCTCTTCCGACCGACGGGAAGTGAGCTTGCAGGGGAATGCCTTGTTCGAGGTAGCCGGTAACCGTAAGCAGCCGTTCGTGATTGAAACCGAAGACACACGTATCGAAGTGTTAGGGACGGCCTTCAATGTGAAAAGTAACGATAGCTCTCCTTTCGAACTGTCTGTACAGCGAGGAGAAGTAAAAGTGACGTTGAAGAAGGACGGACAGGACATCCATGTAAAAGCCGGGGAAACCGTCACGCTTCTCTCCCGGAGACTGCAATTGAGCATGACACCCGATCCGGCACTATTCGACCGCTATACCAAACGAATCAGGTTCAAAGACGAAAAATTAGGCAATATCCTGCGGGTGATCAATCTGCAAAATCCGGATATCCGGTTGGAAACGACACCGGAGCTATGGAACCGGACGCTTACCGTCACCTTCTCCAATGATACACCCGAAGCGATGGCTGAACTGATCTGCCTTGCCCTCGATTTGAAGAAAACACGACAGGACAACATGATCCTTTTATTCAATTGACAATTAAATGTTATTTATATAGTGAAGCTAATGATTCAGATTTTTCGCCTTCTCTGTCTGTGCTTTTGGATGCTTTTGCTTCCGACAGGCCTGTTATGCGCAGGGGAAGGCGATGATGTTCTGGCCCGCATGATTCATTTATCCAAAGAAAAAAATACCGTCTACCGCCTGCTTGACAAAGTATCGGAACAAACCGGCTTTCTCTTTATCTATGACAGCAAGCTGATCGATAATGAAAAAAGGGTACGCATCCCGAAAGGAGACTACACCATCCGGCAGGCAATTTACCTGATCACAAGAAACAAAGAACTGAGCTTGCGTGTGATAGGCGATCACATCCTGATCTCCGGGCCGCAACCTGCCAGGCAAACAGCCATTCCCGAAACCATTCCTCCGAAAGAGGCAGACAACCATTTTATTGTCAAAGGAATCCTACAAGACCAACAGACGAATGAACCGATCGAGGCGGGCACTATAGGAGTCCTTGCTACTTCAATCGGCAGCATCACCAATGCAAACGGGGAGTTCCGGCTCACGCTGCCCGACTCGCTTCGCCGGTCTACGCTCTACTTCTCCCACTTAGGCTACGAACCCCGCAAGATAGAGGCCTCTCTTCTCGCCGGACAACACACGGTGATCACGCTCGATGCCAAAATAATCCCGATCCAAGAAGTCGTAGTGCGCATCGTCAACCCACTCCGCCTGCTTCGAGACATGAAAGAAAACATCCGGAAAAACTACCCGCAATCACCCGCTTACCAGACTACTTTCTACCGGGAAGGAATCGAACGAAAAAATAAATTCGTAGGATTGACGGAAGCTGTATTCAAAATTTACAAATCGGCCTACAAGCCCAATCCGGCACCGGACCAGGTCAAACTGCTCAAAATGCGCCGGATCATCAGCCAGCAGGAAAAAGACACGATCATCGCCCGGATGAAGTCGGGAATCAACGCCAGCCTGAGCCTGGACTTGATAAAGGAATTGCCTGACTTTCTTCTAACAGATGAAAAGATAGAGTCTTATATGTATGCATCTTCCGATATCGCCGTGATCGACGACCGGTTAGTCCATGTGATCTATTTCGAACAAAAAGGAAACATCAACTCCGCCCTTTACCGGGGAGAACTGTATATCGACACGGGAAACAACGCATTGCTCCGCGCCCACTTCGAAATCAATCCCAAATATATCAAACAGGCTACCGAGATGCTGGTGGAGAAAAAGAGTCGCAACCTAAAGATCACTCCCCAAAAAGTGATCTATACCGTAACATACAAACCTTACAACGGCCAATATTACATCAACCATGTCCGAGGCGACCTCTTTTTCAGGATAAAGAAAAGGAAACAACTGTTCGGAACTTTTCCGCTGCATACCTGGTTCGAGATGGTTACCTGCAAAATAGACACAAACCAAGTAAGCCGCTTTACCCGTAGTGAAGCGTTACCTACACGGACAATTTTTGCAGAAACCCGATTTGCTTACGATGAAAAGTTCTGGGGCAACTTCAATGTGATCCCACCAGAAGAAAAACTCAATGAAGCGATCGGAAAAATATCGTCAAAAATAGAAGAGACAGAAGAATAACCTCCTAAAATCATAAAGAGGACCTTTTCTCAAAGGTCCTCTTTATAGGTTTTAATAGGTATTAGTCTTTAAGGCAAAAAGATTGTTTAGGTTATCTGCTTGCAAATATGAGGCATTTTAAATTACTGAACAAATAAAAAAAGATATTATAAAACACATTTTTAAGATTATCGAAACTTATTTGCAGCTTCTTCTATTTTTTAACAATATAGAACTGCTACCGAAATGCCGATTCCGAGACGTCAAAATCACCTCATATCTTTGATTATGAAGCAAATTAACACATAATATTTTTATTTTTTGCCAAAAAAGTTCATTTTTACGATAGATCCTCCCCAGACCTTTGTTTTAAATACATACAAACAGTTACAGATATTTTTAATATTTCAATACATTAAGTTCTGTTTCTATACACAATTTTTTCAGTAAATTTGCCCCCGTACCGAGGTGACATTAGGTGCAGACATAACATTCTAAAATAGTTTTATCGTATGTATACCGTTATCAAACGTATGGAGATTTCGGCAGCTCACAGTTTGCTGCTTTCCTATCCGAGCAAATGCGAATATCTGCATGGTCACAACTGGATTATCACAGTGCATTGCCGTTCCAAAGAATTAAACGCAGATGGTATGGTAATCGACTTCAGCCATATCAAGCGGGTTGTGAAAGATCAACTCGATCACCGGAACCTCAACAAGGTGCTCCCTTTTAATCCCACAGCCGAGAATATCGCCCGGTGGATATGCAACCAACTACCCACTTGCTACAAAGTAGAAGTTCAGGAATCAGAAGGAAACACAGCGATCTATGAGAAAGATTAATGAAATATTCTACAGTCTTCAAGGAGAAGGCTTCCATACGGGCACACCTGCCGTTTTCGTCCGCTTCTCCGGATGCAACCTGAAATGCAGTTTTTGCGATACCCGGCATGAAGAAGGGATCTTGATGTCTGATGAAGAAATTTTACGGGCTATTTCAGCCTTTCCCTCAAATGTCGTTATCTTGACAGGAGGCGAACCTTCGCTCTGGATCGACCAAGCTTTTATCGATCTGCTACACCGAGCAGGGAAATACATTTGCATCGAAACTAACGGGACAAAACCGTTGCCGAAAGGCATCGACTGGGTGACCTGTTCCCCGAAAGGGTTTCCCTTGAGGCTGGCACATATAGATGAGGTCAAAGTGGTCTATACAGGACAGGACCTGACGGAATACGCCGGTTTGAAAGCAACCTGGCATTTCCTCCAACCCTGTTCCTGCCTGAATACAAAAGAGGTGGTAGAGTACATCCTCCACCACCCCCAATGGCGCCTCAGCTTGCAAACGCACAAACTTATTCATATCAGGTGAAAGTTGAAAGGTGAAAGTTATAAAGAGGCGTGAAATTAACTTTCAACTCTCAACTTTCAACTCTCACCTATACCGAGCTTCCATCCCGCGAACCTCATCATCCACCCGTCCATTATCATAGGCCAGTTGCCCGTTGACGAATGTTTTCCAGACGGCATGATGGAATGTATAGCCTTCAAAGGGAGACCAGCCGCATTTATACAATATATTTTCTTTTGCCACCGTCCAAGTTTCTTTCGGATCAATCAGGACAAGATCGGCATAATAACCCGGACGAATATAGCCGCGGCAATCTATGCGGAAAAGTTCTGCCGGCATGTGTGCCATCTTTTCCACAACCTTCTCGTAGGTAAAACGACCTTCCATTGCTAACTCCAACATGACAATGAGCGAGTGCTGAATCAGCGGTCCTCCGGAAGCAGCTTTCAGGCAACTTCCCTCCTTTTCGGAAAGGAGATGCGGGGCATGGTCGGTCGCCACAATATCGATCGTGTTGTTATTAACGGCTTCACGCAGTGCCGTACGGTCTGCCAGCGTCTTAATCGACGGGTTCCATTTGATACGATTTCCGAACTGTTCATAATCGCCATCGTGGAACCAAAGATGATGCACACATACTTCACCTGTGATCTTCTTTTCACTAAGCGGAAGCTTATTGCTCAACAAAGAAAGTTCTTTTGCTGTCGAAAGATGCAGAATATGCAGACGGGAACCAAGACGAGTAGCCAGTTCGACTGCCTCGGACGAGGAAGCATAGCAGGCTTCCTCGCTACGGATCTTACTATGGAAGGAGATATCCAGGTCGTCACCGCACAAGCCCGTATAATGAGCGATGTTCCGTTTGATGACTTCCTCCTTTTCGGCATGGATAGCGATAAGCATTCCGGCTTCGCCAAAAATACGTTCCAGGCTATCCTTCTTATCGACCAGCATGTTACCAGTGGAAGAACCGAGAAAGAGTTTCAGGCCCGGCACACGGCTACGATCCAGTTTACGGATTTCATCCATATTGTCGTTCGTCCCGCCGAAGAAGAAGGAATAGTTAGCAACCGACGTTTCAGCTCCCCGTTGCAATTTCCATTCCAGATCGGCAAGAGTTGTCGTCTGAGGCTTCGTATTCGGCATATCCATGAAGGTAGTCACCCCACCGGCTACGGCGGCACGACTTTCGCTGGCAATATCGCCTTTATGCGTCAATCCCGGTTCACGGAAATGTACCTGATCGTCGATAGCGCCCGGAAGCAGGTATTTACCTGTAGCATCTATCACGGTCGCATCACCGGACTCAGCCGGAATTGGCCCTTCATATACTGCGGAAATTTTATCACCCTCGATCAGTACCGAACCGGTGAAGGTACGGCCTTCATTGATGACAGTGGCGTTTTTTATCAGTGTTCTATTCATATCTCTTTTATTTTAATCATGACAAAGGTACGAAATTCTCCAGTTTTAATCTTCCCAAAGAAGACAGGATATGAAAGTCCGATCCGGCAGAAATGCTTTTTCCCGGTTCATGGCAGGGGGGGAAGACGATTTTCACATCCTTCCTATTCATTTTGAGAGACAGGGAATGTTGCTTGTGTGTCGGATCGGCAGCTTCGATCAACCAATTTCCATTATGCAGACGGAACATATAAATACCCGGAGTCTGTAAATCGACCTGCAAGTCTTTTTGCAGGTTTACTACCTGCGACTCATACACCGTCACATAAAAACAGTTGCCGACAGCAACAGCCTGGATGGATGTGTCATTCCGGATCACCCGGATATCCTGTACTGCAAAAGCTGCGGTTTTTTCGGCGGTAGAAGCAGGAAGGACCAAATATTGGTAATCGGCGTTATCCTCTCTTCCATGATCAATATAGAGACCAACAATCTCTCCTTCTACCGTTTTAGGAGCATATGATCCCATAAAATCACACCAGCGCCCGGATCGCTTTTCCGAAATGGCCACACAGGCGGAAGGTTGTAACAGAATATACCCTGTGTTATCATGGAAGAAACGTTGTTCCTTCGGAGAAGAAACATACTTTCCCTGTACCGGCAACCAATTACCATCGGCATATCGGAGCAAATCGCCCCGTTTCACCCGCTGGTCTACAGATGTCGTAACCGCCAAAATGCTGTCCGAACGGATCCCGGCACCTAAGCAAAGGACATAATCTCGGGTAAAGATCCAGGACTTGTGCGCCTGCAAACCATCCCGATCCAAGACCATTGCCGTCATTCCGGTTTCACCATCCGTCACACCTCCGACAAAGGCAGCCTTATTCCTCACATGCGCCCCATAATTGAAAAAGGCAGGAACGGGAGCCTCGCTCTCATAAGCGGTAATGCCTGGAATCTTCCGCCAGTCCCAGAAAGGAAAAATATTCAGATACTCGTCACCACGACAGTACGTATAAAGAGCACCGTCGCCCATATAAAAGCCTTTCAAATTATCTTCGTTCACCAACTCCGTGCCGATCACCCGGTCAGAGGCCATCTTGACCGAAGCCATCCAGGTGGAGGAACGATGAACGGTCTGATCAGAATCCCAGAAATGTTTATGCCCGATGAAAGCGCTACCTTTTCTTTTGGGAGCATAGTTATCTTTCAGGAACTCATTCATCTGCCGGATATCTTCGGCGGAACTGCCACGCATCAGGGCATTTGTGGCAAAAGCCAAACTGAACGCCTTGTGTATCTGCCCACTATGAAACAATTGCCGGTCCAGTGCATTGACATCCATATACCCTTTCCAGACAATCCAACGATAGCCGTTCAGAAGGAAAGAATTCAAAATTCCTTGTTGCTCCTTGTTCAGAGCAAAAACGGTTCCCGCAAACAAGCCGGAATAGGAACTCATCTCCGTCAGGAAAGCCAACCCGTAGTTTCCAAATTGTTGCTGCGGTCCGTGCTGATGAAAGCTCCAGTCGCTTTTAATCCCTTCCTGCATACCAGTCGTAATCTCGGATACAATAGTATCACGGGCAGCCTTTACCAATTCGAAATCATCCTGCAACAGTCCTCGCATCAACACATTCCCGGCAAGCCAGACTTTATTCTGTCCTGTCATGCCGAACCTGGCATTTTCCATCACCTCGACGGCGGCTTCCTTTTCCTCCGGGTTCAATTGTTCTTTCATCAGGAGGAAAGCTGGCCCCAATGTCTTGGGAACACCGATCTGGTTATACCACCAGTTCTTACAGACCGGTTTCTCCCGGAACCAGTAGCCCAATGCCAGGTGAATGACCGATTCGAGCTTCGGTCCCCAATGACAATCGCCCTCTTCAGCCCTATACAGCTTGGCTAGTTCCAACACCCGGTCGGCATGTTCCTTGACAGACCAGCCCGATCGTTTCTGATCGTTATAGTTAATATCCGGCCAAGAACCGTCTTCCCGGATCGTTTCCATGTATCCCGTTATCTTCTCCACGTTGAAAGGATAACGCTGGTGAAGTTCCACAACGACCTGATCAGATATTTCCGTTTCAGGCTGTATGCCGGACAAGAGTTCCACCAATGAGACCGTCCGGTCGTCATTCGATACAAAAGACTGGATATAGTTTTGTTGAAGCCGTTCCAATTCCTGCTGTGGTGTCTGTGCAAACAATGGAACCGACACAAAAGAGAGTAGAAGAAAAGAGACTTTATTTCGTAAATTCATGGTATATATTATAGATTATTCATACAACTAGTCCGCAGCCCAATTCAAGCTCCTACCGACCGCTTTATGCCATTCGGCAAGCAAGACCTCAGCCATTTCTTCATGCATTTCGGCACTAAAAATATTATCCAAAGACCACTGTTCTTTAAGTTCGTCCACATCTTTCCAGTAGCCGATTGCCAATCCTGCCAGATAGGCGGCTCCCAAAGCCGTTGTTTCAAGGACACGAGGACGAACCACTGGACAACGGCAGATATCCGCCTGGAATTGCATCAGGAAGTTATTAGCAATTGCTCCACCATCCACACGGATCTCTTTTGGCTTGGCATGTATATCGTTTTCCATAGCCATCAAGACATCGTAGACCTGATAGCAAATACCTTCCAAGGCGGCACGGGTCAGATGGGCTGCACTTGTTCCGCGCGTGATTCCGATGATGGCACCACGGGCATACTGGTCCCAGTAAGGAGCTCCCAACCCGGTCAGTGCCGGAACAAAATAGACACCTCCGTTATCCGGCACGGAATTAGCCAGCTGCTCCGTGATAGCGGCACTCTGTATCAAACCTAACTCGTCACGCAACCATTGAACGACCGCACCACCAACAAATACACTTCCTTCCAACGCATACGTCACTTTCCCGTCCAGTTTCCAGGCAATAGTCGTCAACAAATTATTTTGAGATAAAACAGGCTTGCTTCCAGTATTCAGAATCATAAAGCATCCTGTTCCGTAAGTCGTTTTAATCATACCGATATCCGTACACAATTGTCCGAATAGGGCGGCTTGCTGATCACCGGCCATTCCCGAAACCGGGATACCGGTCTTAAATATCGGGGTGGAAGTCTCGCAATACACTTCGCTACTACTTTTCACTTCCGGCATCATGGATGCCGGAAGTTGGAAAAGCTCAAGCAGCTCCTTATCCCATTCCTGCGTATGGATATTGAACAACATCGTACGGGAAGCATTCGTGATATCCGTAATAAATTCGGTTCCGCGGGTCAGTTTCCAGACCAACCAGGAATCGACCGTACCGAAACAAAGCTCCCCACGCTCGGCACGTTCCCGGACACCCTTCACATGATCAAGAATCCAACGTATCTTCGTAGCAGAAAAATAAGCATCAATCACCAATCCGGTCTTCTGCTGGATCAGAGAGGCATACCCCTTTGTTTTCAATTCTTCGCAATAGTCTGCCGTACGTCTGTCCTGCCAAACAATGGCGTTATAGACAGGGAAGCCGGTCTCCCGGTCCCATATTATCGTCGTTTCACGCTGGTTGGCAATACCGATACAGGCAATATGCATATCCGTCACATCCGCTTTAGCCATAGCCTCCTTGATGGCAGACGATTGTGTGTACCAAATCTCGTTCGGGTCATGTTCCACCCAGCCAGGCTTAGGAAAATACTGCTGGAATGTTTTCTGCGCTAATGTGATGATATTGCCCTGATGGCTGAAAAGGATGGCTCTCGAAGAGGTCGTGCCCTGGTCGATAGCCAGCACATATTTATTTCTGAAATTCATATCTTTCGTCTCATTAGATTATTCATTAATACAATGGGAAGCTACCCAGTTAAAGTCTTTCAACCGGACGGTCTGCCATGTTTTATCCTTTCCCCGTTCCATATCCCATGTCATGAAAAGTTAACACATACAAATCTAACAAATAAATTCCGATTATGGTTCCACCGTCATGAAAAAGAAACACACGGATATAATAAAAAAATGCATGGCCATAAAATGAAAATTCCATAACCACGCATTTTTTATTGCGCTTAAAAGCAAGCCTGTTTCTTATTCAAACATCTTATCAATGCCACCCACATCTGCCGGTGTCTGTTTTCGTTCCTCTTCGGTGGTCATTTTACAAGGATTCTGATACTGTTCGGGAATGTCGAAATCCTCTTCCTGCGAATAGCCTAACGTTTTGTCGGCATAAACTTTCTGCATGTAAAGTCCATAGATTGGCAGAGCCATACTGGCTCCCTGTCCTTCCGACATCCGGTCGAAATGGATAGAACGATCTTCACCACCGACCCAGACACCGGATACCAAGCTCGGCGTAAAACCCATAAACCAACCGTCGGAGTTATTCTGCGTCGTACCGGTCTTTCCTCCCATCGGCGCTTTGATGCCATAACGGGCACGAATACGACCACCTGTACCACCGTCTATCACATTTTTCAACATGTGGAGCATCTTATAAGAAGCATCTTCCGTCAATACTTCACTCATCTGCGAATTGAAATTCGCAATCGTATTGCCGTAAGGATCCTCTATTCGGGTCACATACAAAGGTTCGACTCGTATGCCTTTGTTGGCAAAAGTCGTATAACCGCTTACCATCTCACCAACCGAGACATCTGGAGTCCCCAAACAAATCGAAACTACTGGATCCATTTCGTTCTTTAATCCGAACGAATGCAGCAGACGAACAAACGTATAGGGAGACAATTGGCTCATCAACCAAGCCGTCACCCAGTTGTCGGAATTCTGCAATCCCCACTGTACAGAAACCATCTCACCGATCCGTTTCTTATTCGAGTTACGGGGTTCCCAAAGCCGTCCGTTCTCATCGGTCAGGCGTTGTTGCACGTGCAACATCTCGTCACACGGACTGATACCTTCGATCATTGCAAGGGAATAGAGGTAAGGTTTAATCGTAGAACCGATCTGGCGACGGCCTCCATTCACCATATCATACTGGAAATCATTATAATCAATACCACCCACATAGGCTTTCACATGACCGGTGCGCGGATCCATCGACATGAAGCCGGTACGCAGGAAACTCTTATGATAGCGGATCGAATCCAACGGAGACATCGTCGTGTCTATAGCACCTCCCCAACTGAACACACGCATCTCGACCGGTTCGTTAAAGGCAGCCTTTATCTCTTTCTCACTCGCTCCCGCTTTCTTCATGGCACGGTAACGATCTGTCTGGTGCATAGCATGCATAAAGATCGTATCAACCTCGCCTTGACGTAAATCACGGGAGAACGGAGCATAACTTTTTCCTCTCTTCTCTTTAAAAAATGCAGGTTGAAGATAACCTCCGATATGCTCACGGACGGCATCCTCAGCATATTTCTGCATACGGGAATCAATGGTCGTATATATTTTTAAACCATCCGTATACAAATTATAGAATTCTCCATCAGCCTTTTTGTTCTTGTTACACCAACCGTATGCAGGATTCGTTTCCCAGGCAACCGAGTCTTCCTTGAACTGCTGCATCTGCCATCCCCGATAGTTTTTGCGCTCAGGTTTCTTCGCCGTCAAAAATAAGCGCAGATATTCGCGGAAATAAGGAGCCAACCCTTCCTTGTGATCCATACGGCTAAAATGAAGTGTGAGCGGCAAAGCCTTCAGCGAGTCACATTCCGCCTGCGTTATATAGCCGGCTTTCTGCATTTGTTCCAAAACCGTGTTACGCCGTCCGCGTGTCCGCTCGTTATGGCGCCTGGGATTAAAATAAGAGGGATTCTTACACATTCCGACAAGTGTCGCCGCTTCCTCGATCTTCAACGTCTTGGGCGTCTTTCCGAAATAAACACGGGCAGCAGACTGGATTCCCACGGCATTATAAAGAAAGTCAAACTTATTCAGGTACATATTAATGATCTCTTCCTTCGTATAATAACGTTCAAGCTGGACGGCAATCACCCACTCGATCGGTTTCTGGAACAAACGTTCCATCACATTGTCAACACTTGGAGAAAACAATTGCTTTGCCAATTGTTGCGTAATGGTACTACCACCACCACCACTTTTCTGCATCAAAATACCTCTCTTGACAACTGCACGAAACAGTCCCTGCACATCGATACCGCTATGTTCGGCAAAACGGACATCTTCCGTTGCGATCAACGCCTTCACCAAATCGGGAGATAGATCGTTATAATTGACCATGATACGGTTATCCTGGCTATGCGCATAGATACCGAGTGTTTTCCCATCAGCAGACACGACCTGTGAAGCATATTTATCAATCGGGTTTTCAAGCTGTTCGACCGGTGGCATATAGCCTATCGAGCCTTTGGCTATTGCTGAAAACAATAAAACTACAGCACCTACCGCTATGGCAAACAGCAGCCAGAATGAAATTACAATACCTTTTGTTACCTTTGAAGCCACTTTTCTCTATCTTTCTTGTTTTGGGCACAAAGGTAATAATTTATTAAGACACTCCCTCACCACAGCATCAAGCAATTTATGTTAAACCAAATACTTCGCCAACAAATAGCCGCCACCTAACAACCAGATATACAATACTGCCGCCAAGATGAAAGGTTTCGCTCCGGCTTTCTTAAACTTCTCGATACTGGTTTCCGTACCCAATGCCGTCATGGCCATCGTCAACATAAATGTATCTATATTATTGATCCCGTCCACAACTGTATGAGGCAACAGATCAAAAGAATTAAAACCAATCACAACCAGAAAACCGAAAGCAAACCACGGGATTGTGATCTTACCCCGTTTTGCTGTAACGGCTGCTGTTTCCTTTACGCTATCAGATACGGCTTTCACGGCAGTACGCGCCAAAGCAAAACTCATCATCACCAAGACGGGAGCCAGCATCATAACGCGAATCATTTTCACGATAATAGCCGTATCCGAAATTTCTTTTCCCATAGCATTACCTGCACCTACGACATGTGCCACCTCGTGCAAAGTCGATCCGGTATAAAGCCCCATTTGTTCAGGCGTCAGATCCAACATACCTGCACGATATATGGCCGGATAGATAAACATTGACAAGGTTCCGAAAATAACGACCGTCGAAACAGCCACCGCTGTTTTATGCGGCTCGCTTTTCACGACCGGCTCAACCCCCAGTACGGCAGCAGCTCCACAGATCGCGCTACCGGTGGATGTCAGCAAAGCGAGATCTCTATCCATCTTCAGTAAACGCCCGACAAACAGGCCTATAAAGATGGTAACCGCCACTATAATCACATCGATCAGTATGGCCGGAAGCCCGATCTCGACCACGCTTTGAAATGTCAGCCTGAAACCATACAACACGATACCGGCACGCAGTACCTGCTTCGTACAAAACAAAATACCGGGTACCCATGTCGCAGGCAGATGGTTGCGCAAACTGTTCGCATATACCATACCCAACAGAATACCGACGATCAGAGGACTGAAAGATAGATTTTTGACAAAGGGAAACTCCGCAATATAAAAAGCAGAACAAGAGAAAAGGGCGATCAACAGAATGCCATGAAGTACGTTACTCCTTTTTTCGCTAAACATATTCAATCAAGTTTAAAATCCATTACTTTTTAAAACCGCAACAAAAGTAAGGCTTTTTTCCACTACCTTTTCCTAATATGTTTTTATAGGGTATAACATCTGGTTATCGCCAATTTTGGCAGGCATATCGGATAAAACTTTCTTCCACTCCCCCATTCTGTCCTTGCGGCTCGGCAAAAGTAAACATCCGTTCGGCACAGAATCCTTCCACTTCAACCACCTTCAGTCTACCGGACATTAATTCGCGGGTTACAGCACGAATAGAAACAATCCCCAACGCCTCAGAGTTTTCCAAAAACAGTTTTATACTTTCCGTACTCCCCATTTGCAACAATACATTCAGTTGCGAAAGCTTTATCTGATGTTCCGCCAGGGCAGCTTCCACCACATCAAGCGTACCCGAACCATTTTCACGCAAGACAAGAGGCAGTGTACGAAGCTGTTCGAGCGAAATCTCGTCATAAGCAGCCAGTGAGCAGCCCGTATGTGCCACGACGACCAGTTCGTCTTTCATAAAAGGCGTATAGTGAAGCGTACTCTGATGTACCGTCCCTTCGACCAAGCCGAGAGTAATCTTTCCTTCCCGCAACGCCTGTTCAACATCACGGCTGTTCCCGTTCAGCAAAGAGACTTTTATCTCCGGAAACTTCTTAATAAAAGAGGCGAGAACAGGCGGCAGTACATATTGGGATATCGTCGTACTTGCCCCCAACCGCAGTTCCCCTGCAAAATTATCTGTCAACAGGTTCATCTCAAAATCCATCTGCCGGTATGCAGCCAACAGCTGTTTTGTATGCGACAGCAACAATTCGCCTGCATGCGTCAGTCCGATACGACTTCCCACACGGTCAAACAGCGGCGTTTTATATTGTACCTCTAATTCATGGATATGCTTGCTGATGGCCGGTTGACTGATAAACAACTCTTTTGAAGCCTTCGTGAAACTCAAATTCGTGGCTACACTGTGAAATACTTTTAGACGAAAATCCATAACATAATATATTACTTTTTACTTTACCAAACCCATTAGCGCATCATACCTGTCAAACTTACAACCTCGGAGAAGCTCTGGTTCAGGAGATAATCTGCTTTTAAGATCATCTACTACACATTCATTTATATTATTTAAGTTTAGGGTTCCATACTGCTCAATTAGACAAATGTTTCATGACGATTGCAAATATACAAAATTGTTACCTCAAACATAATAGTAATAGATTGACTTTTACACACCGAAACGGCGTTTTTCGTGACATACATGCAAACGGTCTGCTTAAAAGATGAAAAAAACGACTGTTTGTCAATCTTTTTACCGGAATTCCCAACATTCCGTCAAAGCTAAACTCCCGGAGAATCGAATATACTGGAAAACAAGAAGAGGAGTAAAGGAATACAAAAAAATCCAAGGGTATTTTCAAAGATTCCGGTATCCCGTTTCCATGGCGACCGTCTCACGGTGATGAAGACGGACTCCATCGCTCCGGGATGCCGACTTCCTCCTATTACAAAGACAGTCGTCATGATAACGAAGACCGTCTTCGCAAAAAAAAACTGCGTACCTCACGGAAATAGACTTTTCCTAGCGACCTTTTAAACAGAAAACAGACATCTGAAAACCGTTTATTTAAACTCAGATTTTGGCATTTAAGATCATTTTTGACAATAAGAGGTCTCGCCATGCAATCCTAACCTTACTTTATCTATCTTTACAACGAACCACTCCTCAAATGGCAAAATGTAATGAACTCTATAACGGATTATTCAAAAAAGACAATAGATCACCTCCGTCATACCCAGCTTTTTCATACTTTTGTGTAATATTAATTCTTGACAGAAGCATATATCAGATAGAGATGAAAAGGAAAAAGAAAATACTGACGATCATCGTTCTGGCTGTTACAATCTTGATATTCATACTCCCAGCTATCGGGTTCAGCATTCTGAACTGGGGAGTATTGCCGCCAGAGAAACTGACGCCACTGGTTATCGAGCAGGCAAATAAGTTCATCGATGCACATTTGGATTGCGAACGGGTGGAACTGACCTATTTCGAAACCTATCCTTATTTAGGCGTGAAGCTGACGAACGGCCACCTGATCTCGCACGCAGCCGAAGATTCGACCGCTCATGAAGAGGAACTGGCGATTCCTTCTGATTCGCTGCTTGCTTTCTGTCGGGCAACCCTGTCTTTGCAACCACTCGATTACCTTTTTGGTGGTAAGATCACCATCAAAGACTTTTCCATCGAGAACCTACGTTTTTATGGATTCGTCAATAAAAACGGACGTGCGAACTGGGATATTTACGAAAGTGAGACGGATTCGACAGAGGCCGATGCAGGCAAAAAGCTCCTGCCGCCTATCGACCTGCAAAAGGTACGCATCTACGGAGGACATTTCACGTATGACGACCGCCAGGCTGACCTTTTTACCGAAATGCAGGGCTTCTTCGTACGCCTTGACGGTTCATTGGCAGGAGGAGCCAATACACTCGATTTGGAAATGGGCTGTTCATCCCTTTTATTCAGTAACCCAACTTATACATTAAAAAACGACTTGTCACTTCGTCTCAAAAGCAGGTTAGTGCTCGCCGAACACTACAACTCGATTACCTTAAAAGATGCGGAATTGAAGGTGAACAATCTGCCTTTCACCGCCGATGGTGCCATACGCCACTTTCCGGAAAACCGGCACACCCGTATCGATATGGATATGGGATTGAAAATCTCGGATATGAACGATCTGCTGAAATTCATTCCCGATGCCTATTTCCAGAATCGCGATAAAATACAGGCGGAAGGTTCAATCCTTATAGAAGGAAGTATTCACGGTTTCTTAGGGGACAGTATCGTACCAAATGCAAACCTGTGTTGCAAAATAGAAAACGGTTCCTATCATATAAAGGATATCGAACAAGGTATCGACACACTGGAAATGGACCTGGACATCCATCTGAACGGACCTTTTCCGGATTCTTCTTTCATCTCGCTCGAACAACTCACGATGAAAGGGCTCAACACTTCATTGGATATGCAGGCCAAAGTAACCAACCTGTTCAAAAATCCGGCCGTCCGGGCCGGAATGAAAGGAAAAGTGGACTTCACCCGGTTGGGACAGGAATTCCTTAATCCGGACACGCTGTTAGTGGAAGGTGTAATGGATGCAGACCTATCGACCACTTTTACCGTGAATGACCTTGTCGAAAGCCGATTCGGGAAGATACACAGTTCAGGAAAACTCAATATTGACAAACTGAAAGCGTTCAGCCAGTCACTCGGCATGGATATTTTCATTTCCGACGCCTATCTGACAATCGACACGACACACCAAAAAAGTCTTTACATCGAATCACAAAACCTGATGCGGATGACGATGGGAATAGACAGCCTGAATATCAAATATAAAGATGAAATCAGCACGAACATAAGCAAATTGGAAATGCTTGCTCAAACATCGCCTGTTATTGATACAACAGCCGTCATACCGATGACCGGGCGATTGGCCTTCAGCCATCTGAGAACCCGAACGGCCGATTCCGTCTGGATCGTGGCCGGACGTTCCGAACTGAAAGGTGGTATCAAACCGTCCACTTCCGACAAACTAACCCCGACTGCAGCCGCTGTCATTTCGATCGACACGCTGAAATACATCAGTATGCCTTTACGGACAGGACTCTCCTTGACAGAAAGCTCGTTTACGATCGAGGCCCTTCCCTATCGTGATGCACGACACCTACAGATGGCAAACCGGCAACGCCGCACACTGACCGACGAACAACGTGTACGTCTGACAGAAAAGAGAAAGAAGATGGCCGGGAAAACTACCATCGGCGACAGTAGCAAAACAGAAGGTCAATTCCTCCGCAAATGGGAAGCACGGGGCAGCATCTCTTTCAAACAAATGCACGGTTTCAGCCGCATGTTCCCACTCCCGATATGGATGGAGCCGACGACGATGAGGTTCAACACAAACGACATCACACTGACAGATGCCCACCTGCATCTCGGCAAAAGCAATTTCACCCTTAACGGCGAGATCAGCCAGATCCGGCAGGCGATGCTCCGCGGAGGAAAGTTGAAAGGAAATTTCAATCTAAATTCGGATTATATCGATTGCAACCAGTTGATGCAGGCAGTCAACAACGGTATGCAATATGAGGAAAAACCGGACCGGCTAACGCTCAGTGATGAAAATATCGCACAACTTAATACCGAATCGCTGCAGGATAGTATCGCACAAACAGAAACCGACACGACCAGCCAATTATTTGTTCTTCCAGCCTTTCTCGACATGGCTCTCCATACGAATGCAAAACGTATCGATTTCAAGGATCTGGAATTAGAGAACGTGGTCGGCGAGATTGTCCTGCGCGATCAGAGTATCAACTTGAGCAAGCTCAATATACAATCCAATATGGGGAATGGGAACCTGACAATGGTCTACCGGGCTAAGAACGGACAGGAGGCAACCGCCGGTTTAGACCTCGATATGGAAGATGTGAAGGTGGAGAAGTTGATCGCCCTCTTCCCTTCCATCGACACATTAGTCCCGATGCTCCGTTCGTTCGAAGGTGTTTTGGATTGTCAGGTCACGGCTACTTGCAAGATGGATTCGACCATGTCTCTCATTATGCCGTCCATTAACTCGTCTTGCTATCTGCACGGGGACAATATGGTTCTGCTTGATGGAGAAACATTTACCGAAATATCGAAGACTCTGATGTTCAAAAACAAAAAGCGGAATATGATAGACAGTATCTCAGTGGACCTTGCCATCAAAGACAATAAGATCGAGGTCTTCCCATTCTTGGTAGAAATGGACCGCTACAAAGTGGCTGTCGGTGGAACGCATAATCTGGATATGACATTCAATTACCATCTATCGGTCCTCAAATCACCTGTTCCATTCAAGCTGGGAATCGACATCACCGGTAACCTGGATGATTTCAAGTATAAGATCACGAAATGTAAATACAAGGATATATTCAAACCGGCCAAACAGGCGGAACTGGACAGCACACGCAAGAATATCCGGAAAGATATCCGCGACGCAGTACGCAAACAGATCGAGGAAGCTGCGCCGGAATTAGGAAAAGACTTAGCTTTGGTAAAGACAACGGAGAAAAGGGAACCTTAACGGTTCCCATACATCCGCTCGTAATATTTCATATAATCTCCCCCCGTGATCTCTTCCACCCATTTCTGGTTGTCCAGATACCAGCGGATCGTTTTGACAATACCGGTTTCGAAAGAAATTTCGGGAGTCCAGCCCAATTCGTTTGTGATCTTTGTCGGATCAATAGCATAGCGCTGGTCATGGCCCAAACGGTCTTTTACAAAAGTAATCAGGTTGTCGTTGATCCAATCAATGGAAATCTGCCCATCCACACCGGTCTCTTTTTTCTTCAGAATCCGGCGGTATTCGGGTTGTTCCGTCATCAATCGGCGAATGGTACTGATTGTCAACTTCACGATCTCGATATTCTGCTTCTCGTTATGGCCTCCTACGTTATAGACTTCCCCTGCCCGTCCCTTATGGATCACCAAGTCGATAGCCTTGCAGTGGTCTTCCACATACAGCCAGTCACGTACATTTGTCCCGTCACCATAAACAGGAAGCGATTTACCTTCGAGAATGTTTTTAATAATCAGAGGTATCAGCTTTTCCGGGAAATGGTACGGACCATAATTGTTGGAACAACGGGTGATGCTGACCGGCATCTTATAAGTTTCGGAGTAAGCTTGTACAAACAGGTCGGCACTCGTCTTGGATGCACTGTACGGACTACGTGGGTCCAACGGAGTCGTTTCATGGAAATAGCCTTCGGCCCCCAGGCTACCATACACCTCATCGGTAGACACTTGGTGGAAACGGACACCCTCACGCCATTCAGGATAACCGGTAGTCGCTTTGCCCGTCACCCAAGCTTTACGGGCAGAATCGAGCAGGTTTTGCGTACCTAATATATTCGTGACCAAGAAAAGCTGCGGATTCTCAATACTGCGGTCCACGTGGCTTTCCGCCGCAAAATTAACGACATAATCGAACTGGTATTTGGCAAAGAGTCCGTCCGTCAACGCACGATCACAGATATCACCTTTTACAAACTCGCAACGTTCCCCGTCAATGTCCTCGGCAATCGTTCCGAGATTACCGGCATAGGTCAACAGATCCAGAACTACGATCTTTATTTCAGGATATTTCGCCAACATGTATTTAATGAAGTTCGCACCAATAAAACCAGCGGCTCCAGTAACCAAATAAGTCTTCATGTTTATGATTTTAGATTTATAATTTAAAATTCAATTCGGCATCTCGTAACAAGGGAGCATTCCTGTCTTTATCTGACAAGTTGAGGACAGACGGATCCGCGATTTTCCAATCCACACCGACCTCAGGATCATCAAAACGTAATCCACGTTCATGGTCAGGCATATAAGGATTATCGACCTTATAAGTAAAAACAGCTTCCTCGCTCATGACATGGAAACCGTGGGCGAATCCTTGCGGAATAAAAAACTGACGTTTATTCTCATCAGACAACTCGACAGCTACATATCTTCCGAACGTCGGAGAACCTTTGCGCAAATCGACAGCTACATCCAAAACACATCCTTTTATCACACGTACCAACTTGGACTGTGAGTAAGGAGCCAGTTGGTAATGCAATCCTCGTAACACACCTTTTGACGAACAAGACTCATTATCCTGCACAAATTCCACTTTGCCGATATGTTCCTCAAACTCCGCTTTCTTCCAAGCCTCCATAAAGTAACCACGCGCATCTTTAAAAACTTTCGGTTCAATGATCCACACACCGGAAATTTCAGTTTCAATATATGTCATTATCTTATTGTTTATGCTAACAGATGACAAAGTAACTTCTTTTTCTGAACTTCTCCAAACCTCCCCGAAAACAAAAAGAGAGAAAAAGATTTGCATATTCCAAATATATTATCTTTCTTTGCACTCGCAAAACCGGAATGTTTACAAAAACATATTGGTTCCTTGGATGAGTGGCTTAGTCAGCGGTCTGCAAAACCGTGTACGGCGGTTCGAATCCGCCAGGAACCTCATGAGGATTATTGTATTTTTACAATAACTTTTCTTTGAAATATTCGTATGGTGCCTTGGATGAGTGGCTTAGTCAGTGGTCTGCAAAACCATGTACGGCAGTTCGAATCTGCCAGGCACCTCACTAAAAACAAAAATGGTACTACATTGGTACTACAAAACTCTATTACTTATCTCGGGTAATAGAGTTTTTTATTTTCCAATAGTACATTTATACTATCGCTCCGGCAGAAACCGGAGCAAACTCCAACAGACAAGATAGATCATTCTACTATCATGGAGCAGTATATTTCCATACTTTCATCCCGGTTGCTTACCCTATATTCCGCTGATTTTCACCAATGGTCATTTTTGACCTTTGGCTTTCATCCTTTACTAAGCCGAAAAATCGGCTTAGCTAATCTTTGAATATAAAGCTGAACACAAAAGTGTGTTCAGTAAAACTAAGGAATTGCTGAAAATTAAGTACTTCTGACCTTTCGCCATTTTGGGCTAAAATCTGATAATCAACATATTATATAGGGTTTTACACAAAGCTTTTGCTGCTAAAAAAGAAGGGAGGCCCACCGATAAAGCAAACCTCTTCTTTGCAAGCTTTGTTTTTCATTTCACCAATCACATTTCAAACTTTTAGCAAGTCAAAACCTTATTCTTTGTATATGTGTACAAAGACACAACTCCTAATCCTTGAATGGATGTACTGGTTAGATACATTTGGTTGGGAGAATATTTTTTATTTGATTGATTTCGCATATAACCTCATTGATTTTATGCGATTTAACTAAAAGATTATCAACCCTGTAAAATACAGGGCTGAATTTAATCTGATTACTTTGACAAATCAACAAGCAATTCATTATACCGGGATAGAGTAACTAATGTGCTCTTTGCCTTTTCGACATCTTCTTCATCCTGGCTCAACATAAAGCTGGTTGTAATAAAAGACATCGCATCTGCAATCTCTGCCTGGAATTTACTTAGCATATCTTCTTCTCTTTCCCTTATCTCATTGATGGAAATAAACGCCCTTTCTGATACTTCAATTGTTTTCATGATCTATCCCCCAAAATGATTCAATAATAATCCCTGCGTTATTTAGCGTAATAAGCATATCCTTTGCTTCATTATCGGTTAATAATTCCTCACTCCAGCTATTAACGACAAACTCTATTATTCGGTATATGCCGGCTTTATCGGATACTACGGCATCTTTTTCTTGATACCTATCTATCCAACCCTTTGCGTTTTCGGGCACTTCTACTTTAACTTTGTTCATAAAACATATTCAATTTGTGACCAGCGGCATAAGCCATCACCAGCCCGATTATATTACTGATAAAATTCTCGCTTTCGGATCCTACCAGCAACACACCGGCCACCAGTAGGATAATATAGGTTAATCTTCGTACCATAACATCAGATAGTTTAGTAAATCCATAGTCAAACCAGTAGACAGAACAACGCTTGCCCTCATTTCTACTTCATCATTGGTGTATTCTGAACTGTTCATGTAAACTCTCAGTGTAGAAGCTATACAGCTTGCTATAACGTCCGGAGATAACTTTCTCATAAAAGGCTCTATGCCTTCATTCATGATCCGGATCTTTTCATCGTTACTCAACGTTTTCATATCTCGCGCCTCATTATGTAAATAATCTGTGCCAACGAATCAATATCAGACGGGATTTCTGCACTTGCAGTAATTTCATACATGAGTGATATTAACCCTTCTCTCAAATCTCTAAAGCCTTCTTCACAAAAGCAGCCACTTTGATCTACGATAGCTGCTTTACCGTCGATAGTTGTTATCATATTTCTTTCTCTTTGGATAATTCGGTTATTAATTCGTTGTAATTCACTAGAACATCTAAAGCATCAATCAATGCTTCTTTCTCTTCTGTGGCACTTGCATGCATTTGATGCATCAAAAGGATTATAGACATCGCATCGCAGATTGTTGACTTTGTGGGTTCATTGCCACCTGTATTTTCGTCTCTCAAAATCTCTATGAGTTTTTTTGCTTTTTCACTTAGAAACATGGCTTTCAGTATTTGATTGGTTACTATTTACTCTTCTCACTTCATTAAGGGCAATATCTGTAAGCATAACACCCATAGAACGCCCTATATCCACCATCATTAAGCAAATATTATCACTCATTTTCTCATATACTTCTCTATCATCAACAATGGATCCGTTTTCATCAACGCAGATACACTCAATGATCTTCTCTACTTCTACTTTAAATTCGGCTGCCGCTCTCATAGCATTTGCCAACTGTTCGTTTACTTCTAAAGGAAAATACATAATAGTGCTGTTTATGGTGGGGTATGCCGATTTCTCGGCAGCCCTCCATCTGATTAATATACCGTGATTAAATTCTCAACTTTGAATGATCTGAACCCATTTACGTCTACATCGAAATAACGGACGGTCTTGTAATTCTCAATACCTGTACCTTTGAAAAGGTTAGAAACATTCTGTAATGTTCCTTTCGCTTTCCGTAGGCTTCCGTCTTGCTTCTCATAAGAGAATGATACCGTTTCTTTTTTCATGCGTTTGTAGAGCCTATAAATAGCCCATGCCTTTGCCAGACAAACTGCGAATGCTTTACCGGTGGCCTTCATCATTTCATAGGCCTGTTTAAATACTTTGGATCTGAAATTCTTCATGACTGTATATGTTTATGTGTTAGTAATCGTTTCAAGCTATGCACGTCCAATAATCAACTATGTACTGGATAGCCTCGTCTTTGTAGTCTACATTGTAGAGTTTACAGGCTTCTGCCTCACTCATGGCGGCTAACGCTGTCAGTTCGTTGTTCATATTGTCTTCGTTTGTCATAGTTGTCATATATTTATATGTCGTTTATGATGCAAATGTAAACCTATCGCTTTAAACAATCAAGTGAATAAGAAATATTTCGCTTTACATTAACTTTATTTATGAATACCTATCGCTTTACAAATAAATACAGGTGTATATTTGCATAAAATCAAAAATTTAAACTTATGGCTTTACGAATAAAAGAAGTGATTAAAGATAAAGGTCTTTCAGTACAAGAGTTAGCTGAAAAGATGGGAATTAGCAGAGTTGGATTAAGCCAACATATTAACGGTAACCCTTCAGTTGAAGTATTAGACCGGATCGCCTCAGCTCTCGGTGTTCCGGTAACAGAACTCTTCGAGCAACCAAAGAGCGATACTGCCAATTTGACCTGTCCGCATTGTGGGAAGGGTATTGAAATAGGAGTGAAATAATGAAGTAATATGCAATGATTTCATGAAAAAGAATAGAAAAAAAAAGAAAGAATGGGCGCATCACAAAAAGGAATTGCACCAAAAAAGAAAAAATAGGCGTAAACCATCTTCTGTACCCAAAATGATTACTAAAGTTGATATTGAGCAACATGTACTCGATAGTAATAATGTACTTTATGAAAAAAAGAAGAATAAAACGATATTTAATATTGAGCCAAATAAGGAAGATAGAATTTGTGCATTATGTAAAGTTCATAAGGCAGATAAACAGAATACACATTACTTATCCGATGCCATTATCAGACGAAATCTTAATTTAGATGGAGGAAATTCGAGAGAAACAGGTTTTTATTATACATTAGGTGATGAACCTTATGCTAAGTTTGGTTTTCAAAGGAATACTAATATCGATAGTGTTCAACAGGAATTACAAAGAGAACCAACCATCGATGAATGTAAAGCAGCAAGGAATAATCCTTTTTCTGTTAATGATACATTTTGTAAAGATTGCGAAGATAAGTTTACCTCAATTGAGACAAAATTTATCAATGAAATTTTGCCTAAAATCAGAAAACTAAATTCAGACAGTAAAGAAATTAGTATTGAAGATACTAAGACTACAAGATTATTTTTTTTACTTCAATTATGGAGAAGTTCTATCTGTGATAGCGATTTTAACTTACCTAAAGATATAGAGGAAATCATGAGAAAAATACTATTAAATTCAAACGATTGTAATCTTGATGAATTAAAACAATTTCCGATATCTGTCAGCTTTCTAATTACCGATGGAGATGAAAAAGAATTCACAAATAATATTACTGGATTCATTTCAGATGAAAAATACCCTAAAGTTATTATAATGAATGATTTCATCTTGCAATATTACAATCCACAAAATGAATTTTGGTTCGATAATTTATATGGTATCAATGAATTAAAGGATTATCACCAATATATCAATGTTAATGAAGAAAAGTTTGTAATGAAAGTAATAGCCAATGATAAAAGGCTTAAAATACTAAACAATATGCAACAAGCTAAAGCAAAAGAATATGTTCATTACTGGATTGGTCTTTTCTTACAACAATGGTCTACTCATTTCGAGAAAAAACCTTCTACACAAGTTATTGCAGAGTTCCAAGAAAAATTTTCAACAGTAGATATAAGATCTTTCGATATTATGAACAAAGTAATAAAAGATTTTATAAATGATAAATTAAGTTTGCCATAAATAGGATGCTTAAGTAAAATGCAACTCATTGTTCAAATAAAATCAACAGGTTCGTTCCGGTATCGGGCCTGCTCTCTTTCTATTGTTTAATTACATTTCCAATCTTTCAGTTCCCACTCCTGGAACCCGCCATGCTCCACATCGCCAAAAAAACATTTACTTACTCCAGTATCAGAGGTTACATCGACATATTTCGATGAGTACTTATTCGTATAAGCCCAATATTGAGTTGTGGCAAGGCTACCAACAGCTTTTATCACTACATAGTACCGTCCTTTTTTCACTTGCATGGATTCATAGTAGTTATCATAATTACCGCCAATACCGGTATTTTCACCAGAGTATAGACATTTTACCTTTTCACCTGATTTCGTTTTGATGTAGCCAGTTTTAAAGGTTTCTTCCATATCCTTATCTGTCCCGGTATCTAAGAGTCCGGAGGCAGGATTTGTTTTAACAACATATTCCTTATCACCAGGAAACAACATTACCTCACATCCTATTTTGTCTTTATCGCTATCAGAGCACATTTGTGCAGAAGCTCCAAAGATGAAAATGAACTCTTCTTGAGTATTGTTGTTCTCATCACTGCCACAACCAAAGATCGGAAGTAGGATTAACAAAGCCAGTACAATTTTATTCATGATTCTATTTTAAATGATTTATCTTACTTTCAAAACACTATCTTCTATTTTTGCCGAAGGATTAAATTCTTTAACTAAGGACTGTACAATTACTTTTTCGGCTTCAGTCACCTTAGGTCCTAATCTTATCGTCATATCCTCAAATTTTCTTTCATCTACCTTTAAGTCTACATATTCAAAAGGTAAATTTGAAGTTTTGAACCTATTAAACAATGCAATATGACTTTCGGGGGTTGCATGTAATATATCATTCTTATTCCAAGGTGAAGCAAAAATCATGTATCTTAGTTCTTGTTGAAACTCCCAATATTTATGCTTATATATTCCTATTTTACCTGTTTCTAGAACAATACCATTGCCAACCTGCTTAAAGACGGATGGGTATAATAAATCTTTTTCTTCGGTGTACTGTATTTTTGTCAAAATATTCTCTTGCATAGCAATTACAGAACACCCTTTCTTAAAAAAATCCTCTGGATTAATATAACTATAAAAAGAGTTTCCCAACAATACCTCTTTATATCCATCCTTACTTGAATTCTGATGAATATTTTCTCCCATCCAATACTTTGGAAAAATAAAAGTAGGCAACTTTATTCTTACTCCCTTCATGTCTTTAGAATACATCTGCCACATTGGTAAAGATTCTTCAGACATACTTGTCCAACAACTAATAAGGCAAAAACGCCCTAAGTTGCCATAATCACTAGTCAGTGATTCTTCAGGATCATCTGCTAAATCTAACCTTCTTAACCGAAACGTTTTATACTTCAAAATTAGAGCTAACGTCTCAATGCTTGTGTAATGATAAAGATATTCCGGATACTCTTCCATAAAAACATGTTTGATTGACAAAGATAGTCCTTTTTACCAATAAAAGATAATCCCAATGTTATGAAATAAAAGCCCGCTACGGGAATCACCATAACGGGCTTAACTTTGTCTTAATATAAACGGTCTCGCCTCCCGGCGATACACTATCCTAGAACGTTGCGGATGATAGTTCTTTGCCTATTCGCTCCACAGCTGTTCGTATTTTGTCGTATTGCTTTTGTCCGGCCGCCGTTACTCCTGATGTGTATTGCCGCATCAACGAAGGATTAATGCCGGCAGCTTCCGCAACTTTCGTTACATTCAGGAATGAGAAGTAATTGAAGAACGATTGCAGATCGTATTTATAGACAAACTCCAATTCCGGTACGCCTACACCTTCAACGGTTTTCATTTCCTTAATATCATCATAGGCTTTCAACATATCCTCTTTGGCGGCTTCTGCGGTATCACCATAACCAGCCAGCCCGAAGCCTGGCAGATCCTCCTCAACAAAACATGAGTAATACCCGTCGCTTGCCTTTTCCATGATTACAGTAACTTTCATATACCTTTCTTTTTTGTGAATAAAGGAGCCGGCATTATACCGACTCCAATCCCTTAATAAAACAGTCTTTCTTATGAAGTAAGGATGCCGGGGTTAAACCCCGAGCACCTTTCTTGCTTTACGTTCCAGCCCTTTAGGAACTTCCTTACCTCCATGACGGGGGATTGGGAATAATTCTCCAGTTATTGGACTATACCAAATATCATGGTTAGCACCGTGACGGGAAACGTAACAACCTGCTGCGGTAAGTTCCGCAATAAACTGATTGTACTTCATAATATAAAAGACCGTTGTTTATTAAGACGGTACAAATATAGCGTATTTGCTATAATCTACCAAATAAAAACATAACTATTTTGCTACATTTTGCAGATTTGTAATTATTTCATGCAGACCATCAACTTTTATAATTTACAACATGAAATTCTCCCCGGCATGCTGTATCCTCAATATAAAAAAAGATTATGGAGAAATTATATTCAATTTTATATTTAGGGTTGTGCCGCTTCAAAGAAAGATACTCTTATGAAGATGTTTTTTATTGGATTATGTTTGTTAAAGATCTACATGACTTCCTTGATGGGAATTGTTTGCTATCATGTACAAACGGGCAAAGTTTCTTTCTGTTGATCTTTATCTATTTATATATAAACCAAAATAAGAAGCTGTAAGCTTTTGTTTTTCTGTAGACGGTCAAGTTGTAGCAAAAAGCATTTTCATCACTTAGATAAAGCCTGAATAATGTTATATGCCTTATTTCAGTGTAGAGACAAACCTTCTTAATTCGTTTAATGCCTCGTCGCTTAATGGTCTCACTACGTTTACGAATCGGAAGCAACTTCGGGCAAATGGATAACCGTCCCATGTGAGTTGATCGAGTAGAAAGTTCTTAGCTCCTGCGGTATCCGTATAGAACATCATCCGGTATTGGTCATAGACGGAACGGGAAACATTAGCGCATAGAACCCATTCACCGGAAATGATAGCACGGATGAGGTACATATCACTTCCGGCATAGCGAATACTTAGCCTGTCCAGAGTATAGTAATCAGACAGGCATTTGTAGGACGGCTTAACTTCGGGTTTTGTCATTGAGTATCCGATCTGCTTCTAAAGCGGCTCCCCCCACCACATCATACCCTTTTGCTTCCACGAAAGAGGAATAAGGCATGCCATCAGCGATAATCAAGCCGGTGCCCGGGAAAAGAGATTTTTCGATAGTGGCCTCTGTCTTTGCTTTGGCCTCTTCGTGTTTGCCATCAGCGGGAACATACGTTTCTTTCAGTTCGCCATCCATTACAACACCGGCTCCCGGTGCATTACGAAGATTGAACGTGTGGTTCATATACTCTCCATTCTGCTTTGCGTACTCTACAGCCTCTTTTCCGACTTCTACAAGCGAATCTTTGATGTTGGACTGGATGATGTCCTTTAGTTCATCCAGTCCGGTTAATTTGGCTTCTATTCTCATCACATCTTTACTTTAGCGTTAATTGTACCACCATCCAAGGCATCAGCGGAACGGCGGGCGTCTCTACCTATTTCGCTTATGGAATATTCCAACTTATCAGCAACACTGGCAATACGATTAGTATTCTGCTCTACTTTACCTGTCAAGTCCTTGATCGCCCTCACATCGTTCCATCCTTGCGCCTGAAGTTCCCTAATGACAGAGGTGTTATCTTTAATTACGGTAAGATCTACCCGCATTGCCCCGAATTGTCCGGCAAGAAGTGTTATACTTTCCTGACTGGCTTTTGAAAATGCTCCTTTCAAGGTGTTCTCAGACGTTTCGTCTTTTGCATCAATTTTGCCGTTTATGTCAATCCCGACAGAAGAAAACTGATCAGATAGCTCTTTCCATGTCTTACCAAAACCCTCAGCAATACCCATGACTGTTTCTTTAAACTTCGCCAATACCCCTGCTTGGATATCCTCTACTTTCTTGAATCCTGTAATATTCCCGTCTTTATCGTATGTGGCAATACCTTTCATCATCTGGTTAACTGCTTTTGTAATTGGTTCTGTGAGTGCCATCTTGACGATGATGTTCTTAACTATACCAGATATAAAATCATCCATTTTTCTGGAGAGGTCATCCATAGCGTTCTCTATGGAAGGATCTGTAAGGGAATCCACTATAGCGGACGTTATATCATCAGCGGAAAAACCCAGTAACATGTCTTGCAGCTGTTGGTTAAGATCTTCCATCTGCTCTTTAGAATCAATGATCTGATTCAGGTATTCCCGCACCTTCTCCGGAAGACGTGCCCATACTTCCGGCAATTCCTCTTGTAGGCGGACCAGCTTTTCTACCGGAAGAATGCTAAGGTCGGCCCGGCCTCCCAACTGTTCAAGGCTTATACCAATGCTCGCAAGTTCCCTACGGTATCCGTTAAGCATTTCTTTAACCTTGTACCCTTCAGAATGACTAAACAAACCCGCACCGGAGTTGAGGGTTTCATTCATTAACTTGCGAGCAGCAGCAATCTCTTTCTGGATATTGTCGAATGTCTTTTTTATGGCGTTGTTGAACTCCGAACCTCCTAATGTCTTGATTGCTTCTTTTTGCTTACTAATGAGCTGCCCCATTACTTCGATGTAAGCATTATAGCCCTCAATCATTGATTTATCAACTTCTTTCTTGGTGGTAATAAGTTTCCCGACAACTCCAATGACTTGCCCGGCCGCGGCAGATATACCGCCAATCAGACCACCTTCAGCAAAACCCTGGGCGATATTGCCTACTGCATCAAGCGCCATATCAAGTTCTTCTGACATACCGCCGAAAGCTCCTTTCAAACTTTTAACAACATCAGATGCGATCTGGCCAGCATCAGAGAATGACTGAAAGAATTTGGAGGTCTTTTTCTCTGCTTCTTCCGCATTAGATGAGGTGTTCTTGAAATGATTCTCTACAGCTTTGAAAACTTTCTCATCAAACAGTTGCTTAACGCTCTTCGGCTTGGAAAGAATCTTGTTGTAACCTTCTACAGCTTGATTGAGACTCTTTATTTCCTGTTGGCTTTGTTCGTCACCGATCTGTTCAAGGATCTTGATACGCTCCTCCGCGTACTTTTTCAGAATCTTTGTCTTTTCTCGTTCCGCAACCTCGATCATTCCTGTGCCGGAATATTTGAGATCTATACCGTTAGTCGCTATTTCCTGATTAAAACTATTTTTGTTCAACCGATCCAGATTAACAGCGTTAGCACGTTCTTTCCGCCGGTTGCCCGTCAGCATGTCGATTATATCCTGGTAACCTTTCGCTTTTTTTATCTCATCCTCATAATACCGATCAATCTCAACGAGTCGTTTATCCAGTTCAGAGGAAAAATGATTGGTTATATCTTCTTGATTACGTTTCAGATCTAAAGCGAACAGTTTATCATCTTCTTTTTGCTTGATCCGAAGCTCTTTAGTCAATTTATCAAGAAGTTCCATCTCTTCCTGGGAGAGTTGGATATTACTTGCATCGAAAACTTTACCCTTATTCTTCGGATCGGCTTCAAACTTTTTCCGTTCGTATTCAACAACCTTTCGCAAGTATTCATCTTGCTGCTGTTTCAGTTCGGACAGCTCTTTTTGATGGTTAAGGGACATTTGAGCTTTGGTTTTCTTCCAACCGTCTTCCATCGCGTCAACCTTTGCCTGCTCGATGCGATACTGCAACTCCTTCTCCATTTTAACGCGCTCGCTCTCTTCCTTGCTTAATAGAGAATTGATGCGGTTGGCTCCTTTGGCATACTTAGCAGCTTCATTTGATTTCTTCTCGTACGAGTCGTATGCTTTGAGTGCTTCTGTCGCTTCATCAATGGATACCTTAGCCGCTTTGTACTTCTGTACAATAGCCGAATCAATTCCATCAGTCTTGCCCGCATCAAGTAACTTCTTCTGTTCCGCGTCAATGGATTCTAAAACAGAAGTAGCCTGCTGTTTGATACTCTCGTAATACTCTTTGTTATGTATTAAAGCTTTGTCGGCTTGTTCTTTATTGAAAAACGGGTTAAATTGTTTCTGAATGTCTGAAATTTGCTTTTCCGACTTATAGATACTCTTAACATAGTTCTCTAATTCTTCATAGAAATAGCTTCCCAATTTCTTATTGCCGATCTCACTTTGAATCTTAGCTGAAACGCCTTGCCATGCTTCCTGCCATGTTTTGCCGGCCGAACGAAAGTTCTCTGTCAATCCCGTGACAATATCCATGATACCGCCTGATTTGGATTCACCTAGCTTCTTTGTAGCAGTCTCCCTCATTTCGGTCAATGCTTCGGATTGAACCTTGATAGCTTTCTCCAGTACTTTGTCGATGGCGTTACCCTGTGCTTTCAAGGCAGCATTCTCCCGAAGGGATTTGTTCACTAATTGATAAGCGGTATTTATTTCCATCAGAGAACTTTTTTCTGATAAGAGATTAGGCAGATACTTACCGTATGCGGTATTTATCGCATCAATGGCCTTCTTTCTTCCTTCTGTGCCTTCCTTGGTCCGATCAATGGCAGAGAAAACAGTACGTAGATTCTGTGTTTCTTTAGCCAGAATAGAATTGAAATCTGTCATGCTCTCATTTAAAGCTTGTTGCGCTTGATTGGCGCCAAACAGACCTTTAGTGAAGTTGGCGATATCCTTCCAGTAAACAGTAAGCAGGGTGATACCGACAACTAACGCCGTCTGCCAACTGAAAATAGAGGATGCAAGCTGTTTCCATACCGGTGCGACTTTCGGTATATCGGTTGCCCCGCTTTTCACCGCAGCTTGAAAGGCCTTATATTCTGCACTGGCTTTCTTTATTTCGTCAGCTAACATTGGAACGTTATTGCTTATCGCTAACATGAAGGTTGACATACCCACCGCTAACGAAGGTAACTCACGAGCTACTTGCTGGAGATTAAAAGATAATCCGTTCCACGTAGACGCATAGTTACCGACGTTTCTCTGATGATTGCCGATAGAAGCATCCAGAGTAACCATCTTTTTATTCAGCTCTTGAATGTCTTTCTGCAATTGCTGTCCGAAAGGAGAATTACGTTCTGCCTCGCTCATCTGCCGGTACGCTTCACGCATTCGACCCAGAGTAAGAGACATCTGCTTCATGGATGTATCGGCCGCCTGCACTTCCTTTGTTTCTGCATTGAGTGCGAGACGAAGTTCTGAAGCAGCTTGTTTGTGCTGTATCTCTCGCTCTATGAGGCTTGCTCTTTGTTTTGCCGCTTCTTGGTTCGAAATAGCACTATTCTTTTCTAATTTCTCCAACGTCCGACGCTCTAAAGCGACTTGTTTGATTGCCATCTCTTCTTTAGCAAGCAATGCCAAATTCTCATTTTTCTTGCCCAAGACTTGCTGAATGGATGATACGATACTTTCATAAGCCTGCGCTTCTGTTGAGGTAGAAGACGTTACCGTTTTTGAGGTCTTTCCGGCGGTCTCGGCCAGTTTATTTTCCAACTCTGCCACTTTCTTAACGGTTGATTCATATTGCTTCTCTAAAGCGGAAAGTTGCTTATTTAACTCGGCAAATTCTTTGCTACCCGGTTGTGAGGAAGATAACTTTTTGGTCAGCTCATCTGCCCGCTTATCCAGCTGTTCCATTTTTTTGTAGGCGACATCCAATTCTTTAGTGTCGGCCCGAATGATAAAACTTAGATCTGCCATATTATATTCCTTTCATTTTTAGTAGTTCTTTTCCTGATAATGTCTTTACTTCTGGTTCCGTTTCATCGTCGTAGGAAACTCGCATCTTGTCTACGCTCATCAAAAGAAGGAGAGGATAACTAAGCTCATTTGTCACCTCCTTGTAGGATAAATGTAGCTGTTCAACGAATGTAGCCACTTGGCCGGCAAGGTTGTTATTCCCAAATATCTTCGCTGTGTCTTTCCCTGTTGACTTGTCAAGCTCACAAAGTTCGAATATCTCATCGCCTCGAATAACTGAACCAAGAACTAAGATTGCCTCCTGAATCTGATCCATCGTTGCAAAACGGCGGATATACTCAAAGGTCAATCCCTCAGCTATCGGTTTCTTGATAGTGATAGCCACAGCCAGCGTACGGCATACTTCATCTATGTGTTCCGGCATCGAGGAAATGACCTCAAGACGCTTCGTGTTTTCACTGACCGACAGACCGGAACCGGGAAACATCCGGGAAATCTCGTTAATTGTTGGTTGATAGATTCTAAATTCTCTTTTGCCTAAAGTGACTACCTTATGATACTCCCCTAACAGGGTTTCTGAAACTATTTTTGCTGCTGTATTCATTTGGATATTAATTTGTTAAATTGGTTTGTTATTAAACTAATCGTATAAAACTCATTTGCCGGAATCATCGAGATGATTGCCTGTAAAGCCTCTATAAGTTCATCAAGCGAAGCCCGTCGCAATAATCTCCGGCGAAGGATGCAAGAACGCAATTGGCTGAACATACCGGAACCGGCGATAGCGAAAGATATGGCCCTTGCGCAAAGTTCCGCACCATCGGGAATCTCTTTTAATTCGTCGATGCTTACACCTCGAAGGGTAGTAATAACTCTCTTTGTTGTTAACGGAGTAGGGCTGAATATGGTGTACCCCTTACCTCCTAATCTTAAAACTTTATATTTTCTCATATTTTCTAAATTATGAAATCAAGATAGGCTTAATATGCCCTTCTCTCGTACTTTCTCACATATTCAGCAAATGAGGAATCTGTATCACGCTTCCCCGTTTCTTTGTAGTAGGCATCTACGTATTGCGTACATATCTGCAACCACTTCTCAAAGTCCGATTCACCCGGTTTTCCTCGCGCTCCTGTTATCCACAAATCAATGGGGATATTTGGATAATCAACTTGCTTCTTGATTTCGCCTAATATGGCATCAATCTTCTGTTGTCGTTCTTCTTCTGTCATTGCTTAATCTATTTATTCGTTTTACAATCTCGTTAATTACTTCATCCGGTGCACTATCCAATAATTCGGATAACTTCTGGTATTCGGCCTCCATGAGTTCTTCTGGGTTTGCAGATTGTATCTTTGGTGTAACATACTGCAAAAGGTTTGATATAACTCGAACACGTTCACCCGGTTCTAATTTCTCCAAATCTTCCTCAAACTGCTGGCGATTTCCGTCGATAATAGAGGTTATCCATTCTTTAACCGTTCCTGTTATCTTGTTAGGCGTTCCTACCGTCCGTCCTCCAGTTTTTGTTGTTCCTTTCTTTCTTCCCATATCTAAAATAGATTTATTTAGAAATCATCGGGTAGATCATCCACAGCAGACCTACCCGGAATGAATTATACAATCATCGCTAATGCTCCTATCATCTCTTTTGCCGATTCATTGGTCAAACAAATCGAGACCTGATTATCTTCAGGGATATCTTCTGACTCGATATCTGATATACAGATAATAGGTTCATTCGCAGGTTCTCCATTTTCTTCTTTTGCATGGTGCAGGGAGATACCCCAAGCTTCATAGTGATCGAGAGATACCCCACGTTCCGGTACTGGCTCGCCACTTATCTTTAACAGCTGAATAGCAAGTTCCTTAGCATCTTCTTTGGTTAACTGGATCGATACAAGTTGGCCGTCTTCCAACTTTATCTTCCCGTTTTGGTGAAGTAGTAAAGAGACACCTTCGATTATTCCCCCTTTTCCATTACCGGTCTCCGAAAGACATGATTCAATTTGATACTTGGTTGTTCCAAAAACTGTTTTAGTCTCCATGATTCTGATTTTAAATGATTGATATGTTTGTTTATTGAAAAATATTCTTCTGTTCGTTCACCTCAAGTATGGCAAACTCTATACGTGGATGATACTTGTCTATATGCTTCTCAGCCTCGATCTGAAAGCAAAGTTTGTCATCTTCGATAGCATCTACCATTTGCAAGCAGTCCAGCAACGTTTTTAGGGAGTTATCCAAATCAAACCTTATCGAGCTATGCCAAACCCTAACAAATAGCCTGAAGCGTCCAGAAATACGCTTATTCCGATAGATGTGGCACTGTTGAATGAAGGATTTCTCATAGGCCCGTATCTTCTCATCCTTGATGATCCGTCTCGTGCCACCTTTACCGGAAACCGCTTGGTAGTGATTCGCCTTGGCTATGATCTGGCCGTGTATTGTTTCTGTTTTCATATCAAAATGGCATTGATTGTTCATAATCGGTAATCTTGGTAAGATTATGATTGTACCTAAACCGGATATCACCGGTTGCGCCATCACGTTGCTTGGCAATCCGGATCTCACCGAAACCCTTCTCGGCTGTCTTGTCGTAGTACTCCGGCCTGTGGATGAACATCACTATATCCGCGTCCTGTTCTATCGCCCCGGATTCCCGAAGGTCGGATAACATCGGCATCTTGTCAGACCGTTCTTCGTTCTTCCGGGATAATTGCGATAGAAGGATAACAGGTACACCCAATTCTTTAGCCATCACTTTTGCCGACCGACTGCATTGACTTACCTCTTGTTCTCGGTTATAGCTCTTGTTGGTGGATCGCATGTCTATCAGTTGCAGGTAATCAATCAGGATAAGACCGCATTTTCCCTTTCGTTGAAGATTCCGGGCCCGGACCTTGATCTGTTGAATACTGATATTAGGCGTATCATCTATCGAGACTGGCATGAACGAAATGTTACCGACAGCATCACAGAGCTGGGCTTCTTCTTCAGGTGAGAGTTGACCGAATTTATACCGGTCTGAGTCAATAGCGCATTCCGAGAGGATCAAACGATCTGCCAACGACACATTACCCATCTCCAACGAGAAAATAGCAACAGGGGTTCTATTCAATGCCGCGCTTTTGGCGAAATGCAGGAGCAATGCCGTTTTACCCATCGCTGGACGTGCCGCCAAAATTATCAGTTGACCGGGTTTCCATCCGCCAGTAGAATGATCCAGTTTGGATAAACCGGTCGTGATCCCGGTCTTTTGTCCGTTTCTGGCCTTTTCTTTACGCACTTGATAAGAGTCAATACACTGTTTAGCGACAGTAGAGATATCGCTTATGTGTGAATTGTAGGCGGTATTTTCAGCGATTCCTTCGACACTCCTGATGGCATCTGCTATTGTATCGTCTATATCGACGGTCGGATCAGTCGCTTTACCTGCGATCTCCATACCTGCGACGGCCAAAGAACGAGCTAACCAGAGTTGATGCAAATACTGGGCGTGTTCGACTATGTTAGCAGAAGAGGCTATATTCCCCGATAGCATGGATAGGGCGAACGGACCGCCTACTTTATCCAAATCCCCGGACTTCATAAGAGACTTGGTTACAGTAATCATGTCTGGCTTAGTGTTCTCATTATACAGACTGACAATTGAAGAGTATATCTTTTCTAAAGAGCTATCATAGAACATCTCTGATTTCAAGATACTAATAACTTCACTTATGGCATCACTTTCCACGAGCAAAGCACCAATTACGGCCTTTTCAGTTTCAGGGCTATTGGGTAACGGATTAGAGATAATTTCTTTCTGTCTCATGGGATTGATCATTTACTTGTTTATTACCTGGTAGCTCGTCATTCCAGCATTCTTGATTTAGGAATGTCTCAAAGTTCTTCCGATATTGTTTGTCTGGTGTAGACTTAACATAGGCAGGAATGTAAGCAAAGGCTTTCTTCTGGTTGGAAACAGATAATTTAGTCCACTTCTTCTCGCTTGTCTTTTTATTACCCTTTTTTCCATACAAAGACCAAATATTCTCGAATGATAATGCAGTCGGTGAATCGGTAGATTCGCCAATATTATTATTTATATTTTTATCCTTATCCTTATTAGCTTGTACTTTGGTTGTACTTTGGTTTGTTTTTGGTTGTACTTCGGTTGTACTTTTAGAGAAACGATTATTTTTATTTCCCTTAGGTGCTCCTCCTTTACAACCGTTGCGCCACCTTTGAATATTTGCGTCAAGAATGGGACGAATCAATTTAAACAAAGCTTTAGGGAAACCTGTTAATTCAGGTTCTTTAAGATCGAGGCTATAATCAGATATTGCCTCGTACATGATAAGTTTATCTGCATCTGATAAATCATCCATGCTCTCTTTAAACGACCTATAAAATATAAATGTATCCCTTGAGTTATCCATTGCCTAATCTCCTTATCTTTAATTCCTCAATTAGTCCTTTATGCACTTCGCGTATTAATGATGCTGGTACACCGATAGGGCTTTCTTTTTCTCGTATATCTGGCTCTTTAGTCCGTTCAATTCGGGCAAAAATCTCCCTGTCTGGCAATAACTTGATACTGCTATTGCCATGGATTGACTGAGTGAATTTGATATTGATATATTCCATATTAACCCCTCCGATATTTAAAGACTACCTGTTTCTTTACCGCTTCATCAATAGCATCGGCTTCATAGAGTATTCTACTACCGACACGTTTGGCAACTATAAGCCCATCTTTAGTGAGCCTTGCCAATGTAGGCAAAGTCACATGAAGTAAATCCGCTGTTTCTTTCCGACTGTAGAACCGAGGTTCTCTCTTAGCCGTTGCAGATAACACCCTTTCAGATACTCTATCTACAATCACGTCTATAAATGGAGCAAAGAAGCTCATTACAACTGCTTGCTGGTCTAAGTTATTCATATTCGTACTCTTTATAATTAGTTAGTAGTCTTACATGACTTTGCCGACGGTATGTAATTGACCACCTTCTTTATGTCCAGAGCGGCTTCTCTGAAAAAGAATATGCAAATAAAATAACAGAAACCCGGAACAACGAAAATATTTATCGCTGATACATGACAATAGAGCTATTGTCGTAAAATAGAATAAAAAAGCACATAAAAAAAGTTGATAACCTTTTGCAGAATTACCAACTTTGATTATAATAAAGAAAAAACGAACTTATTTAGCGACTCTTAATTTCGTGAAGTAATTTTCTTTTGCAGCAATCATACTCTTTTCTGATTCATCCAACTTAAGATATGTTTTTAACTGCTGTTCGCTACTATGTCCAGTAATAGCCATAATAGAACTAAGGGATGCACCAGCCTTTTGCATATTGGTCGCAAGGCTTCTACGGCAGGGGTGAGTTTTCAGTAAGTCACAGAACCGTTTCTTTGCGGTGTATTCCATCGCTCCCCGTTGTTCTTCCAGTTCTACTATCTCCGTCCAACCTAAAGCCTCGCCAATCTCTTTAATATGGTCGTTTATCTTTTGATCGTAAACTTTTGGTAGTTCACCGTTATATTTATTGAGAATAGCATCAACTCGATAATCCAAAGGAATATACACTATATTCCCGGTCTTCTCCTGTTTCAACTTAATATAACGGTTCCCGTCAGTGAGGGTAACGATCATCTTTGCATTGATACGCTTATAGTCACTGACACGCTGCCCGGTCAGGCAGCCAACAACAAACACATCTTTTACTTTTTCCCATGCCGGACAATTAGATAAATCATATTCATAAAGTTCTTGTATCCGTTCTTCTGTCAGGTAGACATTATCAACATCTTTGTAGATGACATCAAACCCAGATCGTACGTTGCTGGCATCCATTAGCTTTAATTGCTCGGCTGCATAACAGATCGTTTTGCAAATCTTTACCATTCTGGCAATAGTATTAGGGGAATATTCTTTGTCGGTCAAGAATAATCGAAAATCATTGTAGAACTCAATTGTTAAATCTGCAAAATCAACAACTCTTAACCTTGCTTCCTGATATGCTTTGAATTGTGAGTGAAAGCCCTTATAACTTTTTACTGTTCCGGGTGATACGTTAGTAGTACCGCCTTTTTTCTTGCGCTTCCCTGTTTCGCACTCATGGATGAATTGAACAATGAAGTCATTGAAGTTTGTAGCTTGCTCTTCTTCCAATGCTTTTGCCTCAGCTTCTGCACGTTCCTTTTCTGCTGCGATCTGTTCTGCATACACTATTTTATGAATACGCTCTTTAGCCATGTCAGAAGTAATAGCTACACCATTCTTTATAAGAGCATCAACCATAGCTGAAATAGCATCAAGTTTGATAAAGAGGTCTTTGCCTTTACCATTCCTGAAAGCTGTTAATGCTTTTGCACCAGTCAAAGACTTATTCCATTCCCTGATATCAACTTCTACCCCTGTAGACACCCGAATGTTTATCTTTGGCACTCTGTTTTGTATGCGAGCGTATAAGGTTGCATATCCTTCGCTTTTATCAGTTCTTAGAATGAATGTAGCCAGCATATCTTTGTCATTAAAATTGGTACTACAAATATAGAGGTTCTTTTTAATTTGGTACTACATTGGTACTACAATCTTTTATCTTATTTTATTTCTCTTTCTTTTGCAAATAAAACAATATGCTAATTTCCAAACAGATACACATTTATTCTTTTATTAATAAAATAAGCAAAATCAAGAAAAAGAGGTTCGCCAGGAACCTCAAAAAATCCTCTTAGCAAGTTTTTGTTAAGGGGATTTTTTATTTTTGTCCCGTAATCGGGTATTAAAAGAATAAGATTATGCATTACAAAATCACGACGCTCGTGGAGAATGCCGTCTACGGGCGGAGCTTACAAGCGGAACACGGGCTTTCATTGCTTATTGAAAACAACAGGTATAAAATATTATTCGATACGGGACAATCGGATCTGTTTATCCGCAATGCGACACTTTCGGATATCGATATTGCGGAAGTGGATTTCCTTATCCTGTCACATGGACATAGCGATCATACAGGAGGATTAAGGCATTTCCTTGCCGTCAATAAAAAAGCTCCGATAATCTGTAAGCAAGAAGCCCTTTACCGGAAATTTAAAGATAAACGGGAGAACGGAGTCATCGACTCCAACCTGCTGGATTTATCCCGCTTCCGCTTTATCACCAAGCAGATAGAGCTTGTTCCAGGACTATTCCTGTTTCCGGACCTTCCGGTCATAAATCCGGAAGATACTCATTTCGAACGATTCTTTACTCAAACACCAGAAGGAGTTATTCCCGATATTTTTAATGACGAACTGGCAATCGTACTGATAGCCGAAAACACTTATTCCGTATTGAGTGCTTGTTCCCACCGGGGAATTACCAATATCCTCCGGACTATCGGCAACTGTTTCCACGGATATACATTCAAACTACTAACCGGAGGTTTCCATATCCACAACGCCCAAGACGGGAAATTCGGTATCATAGCAGACTACCTGAAAAACAATCTGCCGGAACAGATCGGGATTTGTCATTGTACGGGTATAGACAAATACGCGTTGTTCCGGCAGACATTCGGGGACCGTGTGTTTTACAACTACACGGGAAATACATTTTATTTATAAATCTTGGCAGCCCAACCACCGCCGGGAGCCATCTTCACCTTTACCTTGCGATCGGCAGGAACCGGTATGACTTCCTTTTTATAATCACAGGCGGCACGATCGGCATTGATGCCATCTTTAAACAATTCCAGTTTATAATTGCCATCACCCAAGAAAGCCAGGTCAAGTTCCACCTCGCGGGCATCCCAATTCGTCAAAGCGCCCACATACCAATCATTACCGTGAAGGCGGGCAATAGCAACAAATTCGCCCACTTTACCATCCAGAGCGACCGTCTTTTCCCATACGGTCGGGATATTGGCGATAAATTCCGTACATTCGGGTTCCCGGTTATAGTTGGAAGGATTATCACACAACATGTTCAGCGGAGATTCGAAGATCACATAAGTAGCCAGCTGATGGCAACGCGTTCCCTGACTCATCGGTTCGGTATAGATCGGAGCATAATTTTTACGGATCGCATTGCGCATGGCGCCCTGTGTATAATCCATCGGACCGGCAACCATACGGACAAAAGGAATCGTCACGTCGTAAAGCGGCATATCGTAGGTACTGGCTGCCCATTTCATATTTTCCAAACCATGAACGCCTTCGTAGTTGATCACGTTCGGATAAGTACGTTGCAAACCTGTCGGTTTACAGATACCATGATAATCGACCATCATCTTATATTTCGCACAAGTTTCGGCTCCTCTGTAGAGGAAGTTGACGATCTCCTGGTCATCGCGATCCATAAAGTCTACCTTGAATCCTTTCACACCCATATTGGAATAATGCTTCACCACCTTTTCCATATCCCGGTCGAATGCATGGTAGCCAGCCCAGAGGATGATTCCGACATTCTTGGATTTGCCATAATTCACCAGTTCCGGAATATCGATTTCTGGAATAACCTGCATCAGGTCCGCAGCCATATTGACAGACCAACCTTCATCGAGAATCACATATTCGATGCCATGTTCGGCAGCGAAGTCGATATAATATTTATAGGTTTCAGTGTTGATACCGGCACGGAAATCCACATCGTAAATGTTCCAGTCATTCCACCAGTCCCAGGCAACCTTGCCCGGTTTCACCCAGGAAACATCCTGCAGGCGGCAGGGAGAAGCCAGACGATACACCATATCGCAATCGGCCAGCTGCTTGTCATTCTCAGAGACGATAAACATACGCCACGGGAAAGCACGCGTGCCGCTTGTCTTGGCTATATAATCTTCGCGTTCTTCCACTAACATCTGCAAATTATTGTGACCGCCTTGCTTTTTCACTTTCGGATAAGAGGCGAATACCGGTTTCAACACCGGCTTGTCGGTCGAGTTATTCAGGAACATACCGGGATAATCTTCCAGGTCAGCCTCGGTGATACAGAGTTTCTTGCCACCGTCCAGTTCCACCAGGAGCGGAAGGATCATCAGGCGCTTGCTGTTCAGCTTCGTGATCGGTTCATGTACATACGGCTGCTCGAAAGAGTTCATGAACTGTTCCTCAAATGTAGCCTTTTTGCTGTTCACGTAAGGCGCAAAAGCCATATGGTCGGAAGAGAAAGTATAATCAGCTTCTTCATCCACGACGATGATATCATTCTTCATCTTCGTCGTGAAACGATAGGCCAGACCGTCATTATACATACGGAAAACAAGGCCGTAGTTACCCCGGAACGAGAGTGTCATTTCATTATAGATATCCTGTACTTCCGTCTTTTTATAGAAAGGAGAAGGGATCACTTTATCGACTGCGGCTTTCAGCACTTTCGATACTTTGGGGCCGGCCCCTAAGACAACTCCATTTTGCAACGTCATGGAGATGGGAGATGCGGCAAGAACTTCAGTCCCGTCGTGTGTAAATGAGAAACGAATATCGTCACCTACCGTAACGACTGCTTGCAGTTTTTTGTCCGGCGATTGCAACTGATAGCTTTTCTGTGCCGTCAGTGACATGCTCCCCATCAGGAAGAGCACAATAAGAGCTTTTAATTTCATGGTTTTCAAATTTAATTCACTGGCGGCAAATATACAGGATTAATCAGGAAATGCTTTTGCAAAATTGTCTTATCTTTGTTGATATTGTATCATAATATGGTTATTAAAGAGATAATGTACATGAAAAAGCTTATTTGTTTACTGTTTTGCTGTCTGCTTTTCCTCCCAGCCACCGCCCAATGGAAATGGCACAATCCGATGGAAGCAGGTTTTCCGGTTATCCAAAATCAAGGATTCACAAAAGAGATCGGAAATTCTTACACACGCCTGCCCGAACGTGCAAAAGGCATGGTGAGCGAACCGTTGTGGAACCTGTCACGCCATTCGGCGGGACTCGCCATTCATTTCTACAGTGACGCTCCGCAGATCAAAGTCCGCTATGCCGTTACCGGCAGCCTGAACATGCCGCATATGCCTTCAACCGGAGTGTCGGGAGTCGACCTCTACAGCATTAACAGCGACGGGGAATGGCATTTCTGTTTCGGCAATTATTCTTTCAAGGACACGATCACCTATACATATAACAATATAGGCAAAGACCGCTACCACAAACAAGGTTTCGAATACCGGCTTTATCTACCTTTATACAACGGAGTGAAATGGTTGGAGATCGGTATACCCGAAGATGCGAAGCTGGAATTCATCCCGGTTTCTCCCGAAAAGCCGATTGTCCTGTACGGAACTTCGATTGCACAAGGGGCCTGTGCCTCCCGTCCGGCAATGGCGTGGGGAACGATCTTGCAACGTTCGCTGGATTATCCGCTCATAAACCTCGGCTTTTCCGGCAACGGCAAGTTGGCAAAAGAAGTTTTGCAATTTATCAATGAAACGGATGCCCGGCTGTATATACTGGATTGCATGCCGAACCTGTCTAATCAGAAAGAAGAGGAGGTGACCGCTCTGGCGATCGCCGCCGTCAAGCAACTCCGCGGAAAGCATTCAGCTCCTATTTTATTGATCGAACACGGAGGCTATAGTAACATGTATACGGATTCGACCCAATATAAAGCAGTCGTCCGGGTTAACCGTGCTTCTCGTAAGGCATACGAGCTGATTCAGTCAGAAGGCATCAAAGATGTGTATTATTTGTCCCGCGAAGAATTGAACATACCGGCCGACGGTTGGGTGGACTATGTGCACCCGTCCGATCTCGGCATGCAGCAACAGGCGGCAGCCGTAGAAAGAAAGGTCCGGGAAATCCTGCATATTCCTTCGGGCAGCCTGACAACAACCATTCCCGTCACCCAGCGCCGGGAACCGCACATGTATGAATGGCACGCCCGTCACCGCGCTTTCCTGGAGCAGGTACGCAACCATCCGCCTAAAGCTGTAATCTTAGGCAATTCGATCACCCACTATTGGGGTGGCGAACCGGAACACCGTAACAAAAATGGACGGGAGACCTGGGAAAAAGTCATGCGTCCTGCCGGTTTCCAGAACTTGGGCTGCGGATGGGACCGTATCGAAAACGTGCTTTGGCGTATATACCATGGCGAACTGGATGGCTATAAGGCCGGAAAAGTCGTCTTGATGATCGGCACGAACAATTGCGGCCTGAACAGTGACAAAGAGATCGTCGAAGGTCTCCGCTTCCTCCTTTCCGCCATCCGTCAGCGACAACCGGAAGCCTCCGTCAAAGTGATCGGCATCCTTCCCCGCCGCAATCAGGAACAATGGGTAAGGAACATCAACTTCGATATTAAGGAGATGGTGGAAACGGAAGGTTACGAATTTGCTAATCCGGGAACAGCCCTACTGCTGCAAGACGGCAAAATAAACGAAAGCCTGTTTATCGGTGACGGTCTCCATCCGAACGACAAAGGATATGAATTGATTGCCGGAGAGATCGCATCCTCCAACAAAAGTTTTTGAAAAATAATCCTTCATTCCTTTATCTGTATACTGGAATATTTCGCATTCAGGTTATTACGGATGAAGGAAATGACATAATTCATTTTTCTGCCAGCAACTTTTAAGACCAAACAACCCAAGTCTTAACACAAAACAAACTGCTTCTTTTTCTTCCGCCAAATGTCGAACAAGTGTCTGACATTTGTAAAACGCTTGTTAGACTATTGAGAAACAAGCGTTTTACAACTGTGGGACAAGAACGATCATATTACTTATGAAATAAAAGACTATGAGACAAGGCGGTAGAAACGTGTAATCCGTCGTAGGCCAGATGGACATGAGGCGGCAACTCCTTCTCTACCTCCGCATGCAGACCAATGCGATGACTCATGTGGATCAGATAGGTTTCCTTCGGTTTTATCCTTTCGATATTAGCAAGGGCTTCTTCCAGCGATTCATGCGTAGGGTGGGCTCCTCGGCGGAGAGCCGTCAGAATCAGCACATCCAGGCCTTCCAGTTTGGCATACTCTTCTTCCGGAAGATATTTTACATCTGTCAAGTAAGCCATACTACCGATACGATAGCCGAAAATCGGCAGTTTCCCGTGCATCACCCGGATCGGCGTAACCGGGATTCCGGCAACCACAAAAGGCTCGTTTCCGACCCGGTGAAGTTCCAGGTTCGGAACTCCGGGATATTTATGGGCACGGAACACATAAGGGATACGTGTCTCGATAGCTTCCGCCACATTATCTTCCGCATATACATCCACTCCCTTTTCACGGCAAAAAGGGCGTAGGTCGTCCAATCCGCCGACATGATCGTAATGTTCATGTGAAATCAGGACCGCATCCAAACGATACGTCTTGTTGCGGATCACCTGCCAACGGAAATCCGGACCACAATCCAACAAAATCCGCTTACCATCCGTCTCCACCAGCACGGACGTACGCAGACGCCAATCCCGTTTATCCGAACTGGTACACACCTCACACTGACAACCTATTTCGGGAACTCCGGTAGAAGTCCCCGTCCCTAAAAACGTTATTTCCATTTATCCTACATATTTTACCTCAGGCATAATCTCGATACCGAACCGGTCATGAACAGCCGTACGAATACTTTCGGCAACCAGTGCGATCTCGTGTCCTTTGGCTTCACCCAAATTGACCAATACCAATGCCTGCTTTTCATATACGCCGACCGCACCATGCGACTTGCCTTTAAAACCGCACTGCTCGATCAACCAGCCCGCAGGGACCTTCACCTTCCCCTCTCCTGCCGGATAGGACGGCATGTCCGGATATTGCCTCTTTAACTTTTCGTAATGGACAACCGGAATAACCGGGTTCATAAAGAAACTTCCGGCATTTCCCAACTCATCGGGATCAGGCAATTTTTGACGACGGATCGAGATCACGGCATCCCGCACAGCTTGTAGCGTTATCTCTGGATATTTAGCCAGTTCCTCTTTCAAATTGCCGTAATTGACAGAAAACCGAGGCTTTTTGCTCAAACGTATATTTACATAAGTAACAATGTGCGGGTCGTTATGCTCATTCTTGAAGAAGCTGTCCCGATAACTATAAAGACATTCTTCATTTGTAAACATACGTTTCTCGAACGAAAGCTGGTTATATGTCTCCACCGTCTCGACCACATCCTTGATTTCCGTACCGTATGCCCCGATATTCTGGACAGCGGCTGCTCCGACTTCGCCCGGAATGCCGGACAGGTTTTCTATCCCTCCCCAACCTTTGGAGACGGCATAAGCGACTACGTCGTCCCACTTCTCGGCAGCCCCGATGCGAAGTAATACCGAATCGTCCGTCTCTTCCGCAACAGAGATACCTTTTATCTGCGAATGCAAGATAACCCCGTTAAAATCATTTATAAACAACAGATTACTGCCACTTCCGATATGCAACGACAAACATTCCTGAAAATATTCGTCCCGGAAGATCCGCCCCAGTTCTTCTTCATTCGTATATTCCATAAACCAACGGGCCTTCACCGGAAGGTGAAAAGTATTATGTTTCTCCAGCGAGTAATTCTCTTCTATTCTCATTTCGCGTATGTTTTATTTTGCAGGACAAAAGTAACGATAAATATCAAATCAATCAGCAGGTATATAAAAAAGCCTTTCAAATATAGCGGCCAAAGGTTATTTAACATTTTTTGTTTCGCAAATCGTAACAAATGCATATACGTGTTGTTAAATAAGAAATGAACGCTGATTTCTTTATATGCAAAAAGAGATACAACATATCAATGAAAAGCGTACATTTGCCTTGAATATCATTAATTAAATAAAAACATTCATGAACAAAGCAGAATTGATTGAGGCCTTGGCCCAGAGATCGGGATTACAGAAACAAAAAGCGAAGAAACTATTGGAGGCTTATGTAGACATCGTAACAGAAGCTATGTCCCACAACGAGGAGATCGTATTGATCGGTTTCGGAACATTGATACCACGTCCTCAGACAGAGCGTTTAGCTCGTAATCCCAAGACAGGAACACCGGTTATGATTCCAGCCAGAACGACTGTAAAATTCAAACCGGGTAAATATTTGCTGGATGCAATTAACAAACCCGAAGAAAAGAAGTAAGACTTTTTACCTGACAAAGGGAGGCAATCTGAAAAAGGTTGCCTTCTTTTTTGCGACCTGTCCAAATTATGAGTAATTTCGGCGCCGGAAAAATGACAATTCAATCATGAAAATAGTTAATCTTGGAGAATCAAACTCGGTGTTAAACCGGTTTGTCGCAGAACTGCGCGACGTCAATATACAAAAAGACAGTATGCGCTTCCGTCGTAACATCGAGCGGATCGGTGAAATCATGGCTTACGAGATCAGTAAGGATTTCACTTACAGCAAAAAAGGTATTCAATCTCCTCTCGGGATAGCACCAATGAACACTCCCGACGATTCAGTCGTCATCAGTACGATCCTGCGTGCCGGCCTCCCCTACCATCAGGGTTTCCTCAGTTACCTGGACAACGCGGAAAATGCATTTGTTTCCGCTTACAGGAAATACAAGGACCGTCTGAACTTCGATATTCATATCGAATACATCGCATCTCCCCGATTAACAGACAAGACATTGATTATAACGGATCCGATGCTGGCAACCGGCAGTTCTATGGAACTGGCCTACGAAGCATTGCGCACCAAAGGCCACCCTACACATATCCATGTCGCTTCCATCATTGCCAGCAAGCAGGCAATCGAATATCTCCAGCGTAAAATGCCGGACGATATCACGACTATATGGGTCGCGGCTGTCGATGACGAACTAGATGATCATTCTTACATCGTTCCGGGACTGGGAGACGCCGGTGATTTGTCCTATGGTGAAAAAGAATAAGATATGAATCTAACGGGGTAAAGTAAACCAGAAACGGGACCCCCTTCCCTATCTCGGACTCTACCCCGATTTTACCGCCAACCTGTTCTATTATGCTCTTACAGATCGAGAGCCCCAAACCTGTCCCCTGCTTGAAACTGTTTCCTTTATAGAAACGGTCGAACACATGTCGCTGCACTTCCGGCGACATACCGTCACCGGTATCCGTCACAGAAAACTCAATCTCATCCCGGCGTATCTCGTAACCAAGCAGGATCGTTCCTTTGCTGGTGTGTTTGATGGCATTATTAATAAAGTTGGATATGATCTGTGTCAGCCTCACCTTATCACAACGCATGATATAGGAAGGCAAGTCCGGAACCACACAGAGCGCGACTTCAGCCGGTACTTTGATACGCATCGAAACGACCAGTTCTTTACATAGCTCCCGCAAGTCGACCTCGACAAGTTTCAATTCGATTATACCGGATTCTATCTTCGCCAGATCCAGCACATCGGAGATCAACTGTAACAACAGTTCATTGTTTTTTTGGATAATCTCGACAAACTGCTTCTTTTCCTCCGGATCGTCCGTATCGACCAACAACGTGGAAAAACCGACAATGGCATTCAGCGGAGTCCGGATCTCATGGCTCATATTGGCAAGGAATGCAGATTTCAAACGGTCGAGTTCTTCGGCTTTCTCACGCAGCTTCTGCGTTTCCTTCAGTTCGGTTATATCATAATTCACACAGATCATTTCAAGTCTGTCCAGATTAGTCGACTGGGTGTTCCGCATTATATTCACACGAGTCCATCGCCATTCATCACCGTTCTGAATCCTCAGTTCTTTTCGGATACTTGAAGCAGTTCCCCGCCTAACGTTCTCAAAGAAATCGACCATTACTTTCCGGTCTTCCGGATGAACATGATTGTAGACACCGATCACCTCTGACAAAGGGGTCCCTTCCGCTTCTCCTAAATTCTGATACCATTGGTCGATAGCATACCCCTCATTGCTTTGAAGGTCGAATTTGGCATAGCCTACTTTGGCAAAACGACTGACCAGGCTGAAGAAGTGTTCAAACTCTTCGATGCGGTTATAGGCAACTGTCTTATCCGTATTATCAAGGTTGATCAACATATAATTGATCAGATCTCCATTCGTATCATAGAGCATGCTGACCTTTGTGAGAATATCGAGGGCTCCTTTTTTGCCCGTCGGATAATAATCTTCGTCTTTGATTTTATTAAACGAGTAATCCAACCGGAAAGAAACCGGTTCTCTCCGGCTCAACTTCTCTTTTATTTCTTCAGGAATGATCGGGTTCTCAAAAATATTAATCCCCAACGCGGCCTCCTTCGAAGGAAGTCCGAAGATCTCCACGTCCATATTGTTCATATCCACCAGATAGCCATTCTTATCATAAAGCTCAATACCGACCGGGATATTCGTATAGATATTCCGAAGCAGCTTTTCGCTATGATCCAGTGCTTCGTTTGTCCGGGCCATCTTCGTTATTATGCTGATGATATTGGTAATGGAAGAGAGCCATTGATAGTCTTCGAGGCTCCACATACGGTTATTGTCGACGATATCGATTCCCAGATAGCCCCAAGAAACCCCTTTGATGATCAACGGAATCATAATCAGGGAGCGTGCACCCCTCTTCTTCAGATAACGTTTTTCTTCCGCTGCCTCCAAAGGCAATTCATCCAAGTTATTGATCAGGATCGGATAAAGCTTTTGTATCTTTCCGGTAGACCAGCGTAAGGTCGAAAGCGGAATATTCTGCAAAGTGTCACGGACAGGAGCAATGCCTTTGCTACAGACTTCATAGGTACAGCTCAAAGTATCCCCATCTCCGTACTCCATGATATACGCACGTCCTTTCGTATAGATTGAAAACAGAATTTCCGTAAGCGCCAAATGGATCGACTTATGTAGATCATTCGTCTGGATAAAAGAATGTAACGCCCTGGAAAGGCTGCCCAAATGCCTAAGCAGGCTGTCAATCTGACTATTCTCAACCAGTTTGTTTGCATCTCCTTCACTAAAAGGTATTAATTGCAAAATTCCGAAAGCCTTTATTTTACCATTGGACTCCACACCGTGCTTGTAAATCTTAGTACGGACAAATCTATATCCATAACAAGTTTTTATCGGAAAAGCCTGTTCATAAATTCCGATCTCTCTGAAGAAAGCAAACTCATTGGCAATCCGACTGCGATAGTCTTCACGAATCAAGGAATAGAAGTCAGTTATAGATAATTGTGGTCCTTTCAGTTCTAGCAGACCAATCAAGAAATCCGAGCAGATATAACATCCCGCTTCAAAATCCGTCTCCCACCATCCAACCTGGGCACAATCTAATAATGTTTGATACTGAACAGTTTCCATGAATACTTTTTTTGTCATCCACCCGTTTATTACTATCACACAAAAGTCGCCATAATAAACCAAAACAACAAATTTTGCCTTATATAAAAAAATTGCAGCATAAGCCAATACAAGCCCATACTGCAACTTAACCTTATATACAAAAGATTATTTCAACTCTTTAATGCGAATATTACGAAACTTGACAGGAGAGCCATGACCTAAGAAACCGATATGTCCTTTCTTATTAAACAGGCCCGGATGTTCCTTATGATCGGCAGTACCGTTCTTTGTCGCTTCGCGGATATTGCCTTCCATGATTACCACACCGTTGACCGTTACCTTGATGTTATCCCCATTAGCTACAATTTCTTCATAATTCCATTCACCCGCAGGTTTAAACGCACTATGATGTTCCGCCTTAGCCGGGATAATTCCATAAACGGAACCGTGATGCTGCAAAGGAGTAATATCCTTATAAATCGGATGTTCGCAATCCAGAATCTGGATTTCCATACCAACATAAGCGGCATCCCCTTCCATCGGGGTACGGATACCGACACCGTTATTAGCACCCGGCGTCAACTGAAATTCGAAACGGTACACGAAGTTGCCATACTCGTCTTTCGTATACAGGTTTCCACCATAGCTCTTGCTCGGTATCATGGAAATGCAACCATCTTCCAAGGTATAATCAACCGTGTTACCTGTCCATTCATGCATATTCGTACCGTCAAACAGAACCTTAAAACCTTCCTTCTCTTCTTCGGCTGAAAGTTTGAACGGTTCCTTGCGTTCGAGTTCTTTTACATAAATATTCCGGTAATAAACCTTGCTGCCATGAGCCTGCAATTCAATCTGCTCGACTGGGAAGATCGGGAGCTTGCGATCCCAATAGTTTTCCAGAATCACATCATCCACCACTTTCTCTCCGTTCAGTACGACTGTCACACGGTCACCGACCATCTTGATGTAGAAGCTGTTCCATTCACCCAGCTTATTATCGGCCACTTTCGTCGGCTTGCTCTCGTTCACCTGGTTGTTATATAATCCACCGGAACCGACTTGCGCTCCTACGTTTACACGCGAAGTATCCCATATCTGTACCTGAGGCGTACCACGCAAGTAAATACCGGCATCCGCTTCAGGACCGGCCGGATCAAGCATCCAGTCCACATACATTTCAAAATCACCGTATTGTTTTTCCGTGCACAGATTGTCACCCTTGCCATTGAATATCAGCATACCATCTTCCACGCTCCAGCCTTTACGCATGACTTCATCGGCTTTCGCCTGCTCTTTGGCCAACTGTCCCGGTTTCATCTTCGCACGGGCAATCGGATTCTGTACCAAACCTTTCCAACCGGTCAAATCCTTGCCATTGAACAAAGAAACGAATCCTTCGCCTTGCGGCATCTCTGCCAGATGTTTCTTGATCGCTTCTTTTTGATAGCCGGCATCCGGATTGTCAAGCACCTCCATTACCTTATTCAACAAAGCACGGACATTTGCCCCCATATACTCCTTATTACCCAAAGCAATATTCATGACTGCATTGGCGGCAGCCTGCTGTACAGGTTTCTGATCCAGAAATTCACCGGCATACAGCATGCCCAAGAATGTTCCGGTATTTTCAATCTGTTGTAAAATCGCGATCTTCTGTGCATCCGTTTTGGCAATTTCCATTGCCTTACGCAAGCTTAACAAACGGTTTTCACCTGTAAATGCCGGATTGGAAACCAGTTTCACATAAGTAGTGAGAGCCGGATCAAAATAGTTGGACGACGGGCTTTCCTTGCAGATCATGTATAATTCGTCCGCCACTTCAATACCCTTCCAGTTCAGCAGAGCTTCGAAAGCAGCATCCCGTTTGGCTCCCGTACTGGAACGGAAACCCTTCACGATCGTAGCCAAAGCATCCGGCTGACCGGTAGAAGACAATACCAAATAATACAGATAGTCATTATTACCAGCCTGTAACATACGGCGTTTCACCGTTTCGACCCGGTCGGCAACCGGAAGAGAGGACAATGCCGAAATAACAGCCCGCTGCATGGGAGGAACAGCCAATGCGTCAGCCGTTTCCAGCATACCGCACATATTGGTTATATCACGTTCTCCCACTACATCCTTCAAAGCCACATAAGCCGCGGCTTTCACTTCTGGAGAGCCTATCTGTATCTGATCAAGTACGGTATTGATATTGGCAGTAGCTTTGCGCATGGCCAACAACTCAAGTCCAGCTATTTTTCCCGCATTAGCAGCAGAAGAGACGGCCTTTGCCACTGCCCCGTCGATATCTCCGGGGAAGGCAGCCAAAGCATCCTGTCCCAACAGGACGACTTGCTTGTCATCGCTCTTCAGCAATTCGGCCAACGAAGGGATATAGGACTTATCGCCTATCTTCACCAATGTCCAGGTTGCAGCCTGCTTCACGTCGAAGTTAACATCACCGAGCTGCTCCAACAGGATTTGCTTGGCAGGAAGATCGAAACGAATTTCCAGATTCTGGATAATGTCATGTTTGACAGGTTTCTTGGCCTCGCGTCCGATCCAGTTCAAGATATCTATTTTTAGTTCCGGTTTGGCTTTCGGAACCATTTTCATAAGTTCTATATACAACTCCTTATCTGCAAAACCGGAAGCATAACTCAAAGCCGCATTCCGGTAGTTCTTGCTCGGATCTTTCATGGCAGCAATAACCATCTTGGATACTTTGGCCGGTTCCTCGGCTGCTAAAAGTATTTGCAAGGCAGCTTCCCGTGTCTGCTCCTGTCCGGCTTTAGCCGCTGCTTTCTGCAATTTCTTTGCAGCTTTCATCACCGCATCACGATCACTCTGGACCAATCGCTTCAACAAAGCGATATAAGCTTCGTTGGCACCGGTCACTTCCATCGTGTAACCGGCATTCTCGGCCGCTTTTGCTAACACTGGCAATGAATTAGAACTTCCGACACAACTCAAGGCATACAATACCTCTTTCTGCATATTCGGATCAGACGCTCCCTGCAATACCAACAAAACAGGTTCAGCCCCATCCACCCGGGCATCGGCAATCGCACGGATCACATCCTTTTGTGTTTTAGAAGAACCGGTACGGCTCTTCAAAGCAGCAACCAATGCCTGACCTGCTTTTTGACTACCATTAGAAGCCAGCGCACGAGCGGCGGGACCGCTCAACGACTCATCGTTCAGATAAGAAGCCAGTACATCTATACATTCGTCTTTCCCCAACATCTGAAGTTGGCGGATAATAAACGCTTTTGTTTCACGCTCGTTCACCATTTCTAAAGCCTTCAGATATGCCTTTGCAGTCACTAACCGGGCATTCTCCTCCCCTTTCGCCATGACATAATGCGTAAGACCGCTCAAAGCGTAGTCGACATTTGCGTTACTGCCTTTGCCCGGAGCATTTATCATGTTTACCAGCATCAGAACACCTTCTTCGCCGGTAGAACTCAAATCACCAATCAATTTATTGTACGCCGCTTGTTTCGCCGCAGGCATCTGAGCCAACACATCGGCAGCGGTCGTTTTGGCCGTACGGTTGGCCGGAGTCTGCGCCATCAGCATGCTTCCGCAAAGCAACAGGGCAGCTATTGAAATATATGCTTTTCTCATATTATTATCTATTTATGTAATTGTCAATTGTTAATTATCAATTGTCAATTCGTTATATATTCCAAGGTGCTCTCATCGGCTGGTCCAGCAAACGATTTGCAGCCTCGTCGTCAATAAATTCAAGTTTTGCAGGATCGAAATTCAGCGTCCGGTTCAAACGCAGAGCCACTGCTCCCATATTGACAATAGTAGCCGAACGGAAACCATTCTTTTCGTTCAGTGCGAAAGGCTGGCGTGTCTTCACACATTCGATAAAGTCCGTAACCTGAGGTTCGGGTTCGGGGAAATCGGCAAGTTTCTTCTCCCAATCGGGAATATCGCATACAAAATTTTTATAAACATTACCCTTCGGTCCGGCAATATACGGCGTATTCGGATCACCGAAATCACCACCCCAAAGGACAATCTGACAACCATCGTCATACGTGTAGGTAATGGAACGCCAAGTACCGACAGCATCCGGATGCTGCTGCGGGGCATCAACCTCCACTTTAATAGGGCTGGTATCGTCTTTACCTAGTATATATTGTACGGGGTCGATGTAGTGTTGCCCCATGTCTCCGAGTCCTCCACCGTCATAATCCCAGTATCCGCGGAAAGTCTGGTGTACGCGATGCGGGTTATAAGGCTTGTAAGGAGCCGGGCCGAGCCACATGTCGTAGTCCAACTCTGCCGGAACCGGTTGCGGTTCGAGATATTCTTTTCCTACCCAGAAAAACTTCCAGTTGAAACCGGTATGCGCACTGATCGTCACCTTCAACGGCCATCCCAACAATCCGCTTTGTACCAGTTTCTTCAACGGCTTGACAGGAGTGCCCAGTCCATAGAACTGGTCTGTAAAACGGAACCATGTATTCAGGCGGAACATACGTCCGTATTGCTGTACGGCCTCCATCACACGCTTTCCTTCACCGATCGTACGCGTCATCGGCTTTTCACACCAGATGTCTTTCCCGGCTTTAGCGGCCTCGACAGACATGATACCATGCCAATGAGGTGGAGTGGCGATGTGCACAATATCGACATTCGGGTCCAAAATCAAATCGCGAAAATCATGATAAGCGGCTATTTTTTCCTTCACCAGTTTCTTTCCCAATTCAAGGTGATTTTTATCAACGTCACAAACGGCAACCAAACGTGTACCGGCATAATTGACATGGCCTCTTCCCATCCCTCCGGTACCAATAATACCTTTAGTCAATTGATCACTCGGAGCGATATACCCATTTCCCAATACGTGACGCGGCACAATCGAAAAAAGCGCAACCCCTCCAAGAGTTTTCAGAAAACCTCTTCTGCTTGTTCTCATAGTAAATTATAATTTATATAGATTAGCAATCTATTATTTAAAAATATGAATAATATCTGACAAATATACTAATTATCTAATAATCCTTGCAGATATTCACGTGTTTTTATCACATAATCATGTCTTGCACCATTCAATTCACATTCAATAGTCAATGCTCCTTGAAATCCTTGCTTCTTCAGTTCTGCGATGACAGCCGGAAAATTCACCTCTCCAGTAGGAATGGGTACTTCAGCTCCCAATTCATACGGATTGTTCGGGTCCGGATATCTACCGTCTTTAGCATGGAATTCCTTGATAAGGCTGCCGAACTGCTTCACGGCATCCAGAGAATTCGCTTTTCCGTACATCAATAAATTAGCTAGGTCGCAATTGATAAACACATTACCTGTAGCGATGTCTTTAATGGCACGGATCAAAGTCGTCGGCGTTTCCTGTCCGGTCTCAAAATAGATCATCACACCGCGCTGCTTGGCATAATTCGCCAAATCCTGCATGACCTTGATAAAATCTTTATATTGTTCGGAAGAGGGATCTTCCGGTATAAAACCGAAATGAGAGTGCATAGCGGGAATTTCCGCCATTGCACAGAAATCAATCATTTCATGATATACTTTAATTTTTTCTGCCCGTTCTTCTTTTGGCACCAGACCAATCGTAGCCGGCCCCTGGCGAAAATTCCAAACACAATGGCTTCCGGGCACACCGACAACCGTTGTTACCTTTATATTATGTTTCTTGGAGGCCGCCTTTACTTTTTCAGCAAAATCTTTTGTAAACTTGTTTTTCTGATAATTAAGTTCACAAGAACCAAATCCCTGATCATGCAGCTCCTTAAAGCTTTTATAATTTAATTTATGACAAAACTTAGTAACTGCTGAAGGTGTCGTACAAGCCTGCTTTGCGATATCTTCAATCAGTATGTTGGGAAAGCGATTATATTCCC
>ERZ791741.7-NODE-7-length-163736-cov-4.867877_pt1 | contig 163736 bp, 129 predicted proteins | sample MGYA00510040_ERZ791741 | MGnify/ENA primary metagenome ERZ791741 (study PRJEB30046, sample SAMN00791960) | human gut metagenome | study: EMG produced TPA metagenomics assembly of the A metagenome-wide association study of gut microbiota in type 2... | reverse complement strand
TTCGAAGGCGGTGCCAACAGATTTACAGTCTGCCCCCTTTGGCCACTCGGGAATCTGCCCATAATAACTTAGAAAGCGCTTTTCTTTTTTTAATGAACTTTACATGCTCGCATGTATAAGTTTATTGAAAAAGAAAAAGTCATTTACGAAGTAAATGACAGTGAGCAAACAACGTTTGCGAACTGCTTTCCCCAACAATATACATTTATACCATAAATACTATAAAAGTGCAATTATTTTTTTATATAATAGAAATTTTCTCGAAATTTCTAACATATATTAGTCCAAAACTTCTGTTACATCAGTATCTACTCTAAACTGTGCATACATTGGATTCATATAAGTATCCGTATATTCAACCAAATTATAGTCACTACCTACCTAACAATTATTTTACCTTTCAAAATATATCTCTTTTTTCGGCAATATCTCTCTTTGACATACATTCTTCCAACCACTATACTTATAGTTACAAACAATCGTTATTGAAAGGGATTCTAAAATTTATATGAAGAGTAAGAAAATTATATGGGGAACTGTTTTGGTTACAGCTATTGCTATTTTTATTATTTGTTGCTACCTGCTACTTTCACAAGGAAGCAGCGACGGTGGAAATACCAAAAAATATTTGACCGAAACTACCTCTAGGCATGTCAAGAATTCAAAAGAATATGCTGACAACCACAACATTAACTGGAAAAAATTAAAAAAAGATAACTCTGACATATATAGTTGGATTTATATTCCAAATACCAAGGTTGATTATCCTGTTGTTCAGCCAACAACAGATAATGATGACTTTTACCTAAATCACAATATACAAAAGGAATCAGAATTTGCCGGTGCAATTTACAGCGAAATGCAAAATGCAACCGATTACTCTGATCCTGTAACAGTTTTATACGGGCACAATATGAACAACGGTTCAATGTTTAAGACTTTGCATAGTTTTGAGAAACCTGATTTTTTTAAGAAAAATAAATACATTTATATTTACATGCCAAGTCAAAAATTGACATTTAAAATCTATGCTGCGTATGTATATGACGACAGACATATTTTAAATTCCTTTGATTTTAGTAACAAAAGTGTTTTGAAAAAATATCAGAAATACACTCTTAATCCTGACTCAATGAATAAAAATACAAGAAAAGTTACATTAAATAAGGACAGTAAAATTTTAACTTTAAGTACTTGCACAAACGGTGCCGAAAACACAAGATATCTAGTACAGGGGGTTTTAATTAAACGTGAGCAAACAAACTAATGATAATAATATAAGCGACAATTCAAACATTGCTAATCCTAACGTCATTAAGGACACTAGCAATAATCTGGAATTTGATGTTGACTGGGAAACTGTTGAGAAAAATTATAAATACGACTCTCATCATCCCAGACACCATAGACATCACAGTTCGTCGAACTCAGATAAGCCTACAGACTTTAACAATAATAGCTCTACTAACGTAGATAAGTCTGAGAATTTTGACGCCAATGCTTCAACTAACAAGCAAAAACATAATAAGTTAAAAAAAGATGATCAAACTAATACACACAAACATAAGAATGTAAAAGATGATAATCAAAATCTTAAAAAGAAACATAAAAAGCTAAAGATTTTTTTGATTATTTTACTTTCACTACTTATAATTATTGCAATTGTTTTGGGAGTTTTAAATTATATTGGCAGGAAGAAGTTACTTAATTACAGAAATCTCCATGTTAATGTTCCATCAGGAATACAATATGAAGATGACGGGCGAATTGTATACTACAATGGACATACTTATGAATTTAATGACAATATTGCAAGCATACTTTTTATGGGTATTGATAATCGCAAACTAAAAGATAATGCAGTCTCTGGAACAGGCGGTCAAGCTGATGCTTTGTATCTTTTTACTTACGATACAAAGAGGGGTCATATAAAAGTGCTCAGCCTTAACCGTGATATCATGACTGACATTAGCCGATATGATGAGGGCGGTAACTACGTGGACACTGCAACTGCCCAGCTTTGTTTGGCATATGCCTATGGCGACGGCAAACAAACAAGCGCTGAAAATCAGGTAACTGCTACGGAACGTCTTTTATACAACATTCCAATCAACACTTACTATGCAATTGATTTGGATGCCATAAAAATTTTAAATGATGATGTTGGTGGGGTTACTGTTACACCTGACTATACATTTGAAAGTTTCACAAAGGGGCAGACTGTTACCTTAAAAGGCGATATGGCAGAGGCATTTGTTCGTCATAGAGACACCAGCTTATTAGATGACAACCTTAGAAGAATGGATTGCCAGAAACAATATCTTACAGCTTTTGCCAGTTCCATTGTGCCTGCAATAAGAAAAGATTTCCACGTGTCTTTGGATTTATACAAAGATACAACAACAAATACAGTTACAAATATTTCTGCACCGATACTTACATATTTAGGTTGGTCACTGGCTACAAACTATACCGGGTTAAATATACAAAGTACATCTGGGAAATATGTGGACTCCCCAAAAGACAGTTCTGCAGAATATAAAATTTCTAAGAAAAAACTTTTTGAAACTGTTTTGGATTTTTACTATAAACAGATTGATTAAAAGTATGACTTTGATTTTTAAGCGTATATATGTATAATAGAATAAGAAAAGCTTCACATTTTGTATAATGTGTAATTACGGAGGTAAAAACTATGAATAAAACCACGAAAAAAAATATTATAGTTCTTTTAGCGACTTTAATATTTACATTGGCTTTTGCTACAACATGTTTTGCCAAAAGTAGTCCTACTGCTACAGTTATTCCAACTACTACAGTTAACCCAACTACTAAAGCACCAACAACAGTAAAGCCTACTAAGAACAACGAAACAACTAAGAAAAAGCAAAAAACTACTAAGAAAGACGAAACAACAACCGGCTCAGGTAAAACAGGAAAGAGAAATTCTTCAGGCATTTCTCCAAAAACAGGCTCAAATATTATAATCCCAATTGCCGGCTTGTTAGTAGCCGCAGGTGCAATTGTAGTTTCCAGAAAAGAATTAACAGATAAGAACTAAATAATAAATAACAGATAGCCATTAGTGGCAAATGAAGGAAATTCATAAATCAATAGAAAAAGCGAGAAAATAAAAAGGAATTCAGACAATAGAAATATGACTTGTCTGAATTCCTTTTATTTATCTGCTTTTTCACCAGATTGTGAATTGTTATTTATTTGTTGCGGTAGATTGAACCGCTATTTCCTTTGACTGTTAAGTTCAAACTGCCATCTTCTACTTCATAGATTATTCTTCCACAGTTATAGAATTCTCTACTTGATTCCAACAATCTTTCCCACTGTGAAACACTTCGTCCCAACTTCCAAACGGGAACGGAAATCTCTTTGTCTATGTCAGATGTGTTGATTACTGTTAATACTGAATCGTTTTCATTAAAGCGACCATAACACACCAAATCGGTGTCAGCAATTAGCAACATGTAAGACCCGTCTTTTAATGGCTGATTCTGTTTGTGAACACATATTGCCTCTCTATAGAATTCAAGCAATTCTAAATCTTCCTTGCCCCAAGGATAAGTTCTTCTGTTATCCGGATCTGTCCAACCACATACACCTGCTTCATCACCGTAGTATAAAGTAGGTGCACCAGGCAATGTCATCTGCATAATAACGCCCTGTTTAAATATTGCTTTATCTATATTTTCTGCTGCTGCAGCAGCTCCTACTGTACCGATTCGACCAACCATCTTATTTGTTCTCGTCATAAATCTTGAATGATCATGATTTGATAATTCATTCATTGCCACAAGAATTGACTGGTTCTGCATACGTGAAAGCTGATACTGCATTGTGTTATGGAACACTTCTCCGTTACCTCTCATGTATGGGTTTGCATTGTCAGAATGTTTATCAACACCTGTTAAAAACCATGTAACAGGGTCCATAAATGCGTCATAGTTCATTACCGTATCCCACTGGTCACCCATAAGCCATGAGTGTGCATCACCATAGTGCTCTGCCAAAATAATTGCATTAGGATTGGCCTGTTTAACTCTGTCTCTAAAACGCTTCCAGAATTTATGGTTAAATTCAGGGCTGTGTCCTAAGTCAGCTGCCACATCAAGTCTCCAACCATCAACATTAAATGGAGGTGACACCCATTTTTCAGCTATATGCAAAATGTAATTACACAACTTTTCACTACCCTCATAGTTTAACTTTGGAAGAGTATCAAATCCCCACCAACCTTCATAACTGTAATTATCAGGCCAGCTATCTGTGCTAAATTTAAAATAAGAATTATATGGGCTTTCCTTTGACTGATATGCCCCTGTTTCATAATCACTGTTTCCTTTATAAAGTTCCTCTCTGTCTAACCACTTGTTAAAAGAACCACAATGATTAAGAACTCCATCGATAATTATTTTAATTCCATGCTCATGAGCTTTTTCAACTAATTCTATAAATAACTGATTACTTGCCTCAAGGTTTTCCAAGTTAGTAGTTCTTGTTTTGTACTTGCTTGCGTTTTTATTATCAGTTGCGTAATCAGATACAGTTTCTCCACCATCCACAACAATTTTTCCTAAATGTGGATCAACATGGTCATAATCCTGTGTGTCATACTTATGGTTTGATGGTGAAACAAAAATAGGATTAAAATAAATTACATCAATACCTAATTTTTCTAAATAGTCCAGCTTGTCAATGACCCCCTGCAAATCCCCACCGTAGAACTGTCTTGTTCCATCAACTGCAGGATTTTCGTTCCAATCCTTCACTGCTGTAACTGCTTTTCCAATATAAACATATTCATTGTCAACTACGTCGTTTGTTTTGTCCCCATTGTTAAAACGGTCAACCATTATCTGGTACATAACCGCTCCCTTTGCCCAATCGGGAGTTTCAAAACCAGGTGTCAATTCGAAATAACCATCATTTACAGCCTGTTTCATTATTCCAAACATATTATAAAAAATACAGCCTTCATTTGTATCGCATTTAAAATAATACTGATACATCTTTTCACCGGCATCCAGCAGAGCTTCGAAATATTCAAAGTCCTCTTTAGTTTTTATTTTTGTCATCTGCAATTCACTTCCATTAACGCACACAAAGACACTACTAACAGTGCCTTTATTTGCTCTAAGAATGATGCTATATGTTTTTTGCTGTTCATTATATTTACAGAACTGCTTTGTTCCGTCATGAAATAATATATCTTGATTAACAAACATATTTTTACCTTCTATTCCTTATTAGAACAACGCTTCAAATTCTTCCTGATTAATCTTTTCTTTTTCTAACAATAATTTAGCTGAAGCATGAAGCTGTTCCATGTGTTCTTCAATAATGGCTTTCGCCTGTACATAACAACTCTCAACAATATCTCTAACTTCCTGATCAATTGCTGAAGCAGTTGCTTCCCCGTAGCCTTTAGAGTGTGCCAAGTCTCTTCCAATAAACACATCATTGGAATCGTCATCATAGTTTATTAAACCTAGTTTGTCTGAAAATCCATACTTTGTAACCATAGCCTTTGCTGCTGATGTTGCCTGTTTTATATCCTGCGATGCCCCTGTTGTTATGTCATCTAAAATCAGTTCTTCAGCAATACGACCACCAAGGCTTACCATAATTTCCTGTAACATCTTGCCCTTTGTAAGGAACATTTCGTCTTTTTCAGGAAGTGGCATTGTGTATCCTGCTGCACCTGCGCCTGTAGGAATAATTGAAACTGTGTGTACAGGTCCTACATCAGGTAAAACATGGAATAAAATTGCATGACCTGATTCGTGATAAGCTGTAATCTTCTTTTCTTTTTCAGAAATAATCTTGCTCTTCTTTTCTTTTCCAATTCCAACTTTAATCATTGCCTGGTCAATATTCGCCTGTGTAATATATGGTTTGTCACCCTTTGCTGCCAAAATTGCTGCTTCATTTAAAAGATTCTCAAGGTCTGCACCTGTAAATCCTGCAGTAATTCTAGCTATATTTTCTAAATTAACATCGTCACCAATTGGCTTGTTCTTAGCATGAACTTCCAATATCTGCTCTCTGCCTCTAACATCAGGTCTACCAACTAAAACCTTTCTGTCAAATCGTCCCGGTCTTAAAATAGCCGGATCAAGAATATCAACTCGGTTTGTAGCTGCCATTACTATGATGCCTTCATTTACTCCGAAACCATCCATTTCAACAAGCATCTGGTTAAGTGTCTGTTCACGTTCATCGTGGCCACCACCCATACCTGTTCCTCTTCTTCTTGCCACTGCATCAATTTCGTCAATGAAAACTATACATGGTGCATTTTTCTTAGCCTGTTCAAATAAATCTCTAACTCTTGAAGCACCTACACCAACAAACATTTCCACAAAATCAGAACCTGAAATTGTAAAGAAAGGTACGCCGGCTTCTCCTGCTGTAGCCTTTGCAAGTAATGTTTTACCTGTTCCCGGAGGACCTTCTAATAAAACGCCTTTTGGAATACGTGCTCCCAAACTAATATATTTCTTAGGATCTTTTAAGAAATCAACTATTTCTTCTAACTCTTCTTTTTCTTCTTCTAGTCCGGCAACCTTTGTGAAATCCATGTTTTTAATTTCAACAACCATCTTGGCTCTGCTCTTTCCAAAGTTTGCCATCTTGCCACCGCCACCTCCGGCATTGGCATTCATCATAATAAGTACAACAACCACAACAATACCTAACAAAATCATAGGTACCACGCTTGTTAAGAATACGCTGTCTCTACTTACATCAGGTATATATGGTTTTAATTTAATCTTATTGTTGTCTGCTTTTACTTTGTCAATATCGCTAATAACTTTATTAACATCTGTTACATAAACAATCTTTGATTCATTTGAATTGCTTAACTTAATTACCAGCTTACCTGTAGGAACTTCCTTGTTTTGCTTAATTGTCAACTGCTTAATGTTGTTAGCCTTTAAGTCTGTTAAGAAATCACTGTAAGCATAATCATTGTTTACAAAGCTCTGGCTAAAACTGTAGATGATTAAGCAAACCAAAACTACAATCCCTAAAAAATAAAACTTAGAAAATCTATTTCTGCCTATACTGTTCAAATCTTCCTCCTCGCATTTCATAATTTGTGTCAATTTATATTAAAGTTCTACGATACCAATATATGGTAAATCTCTGTAGCTCTGGTCATAATCTAAACCATAACCTACTACGAACTTGTCTTCAATTTCAAAACCTACATAGTCAACATTCATGTCAACTTCTCTTCTGTCAGGCTTATCAAGTAATGTTGTTACCTTAATGCTTGCAGGATTTCTATCCTTTAGCATTGGAATTAATTTGCTTAATGTATTGCCTGAGTCAATGATATCCTCTACTACAATAACATCTAAGCCTTCAATGCTTTCATCTAAATCTTTTTTGATTTTGATATCGCCTGAGCTTTCTGTTCCTGAGCCATAGCTTGAAACACTCATAAAATCAAGCGTAACAGGAACAGTTAATCTTTTTGCCAACTCACATGTATAGAAAATACTTCCTTTTAAAATACAAACAAGTCTGATTTCTTTCTTTGCATAATCTTTGCTGATTTCTGCTGCAATCTCTCTAATTCTCTTATCTAATTTTTCTTCACTAATGTACTCTGAAATCTTGTGTATCATAATCCTTACTCCTTATTGTATGTGATTTTAATAATTCTTTTTGTACTATCTGTTACCTTGCACATCTCACTTATTCTATATCCAACAATCCACACAACATGATTCCCGTCTGCCAGCAACCATATATTGTTTCTTTCTTCCTGTGGAATTTTATTGTCTATAAAATATTTTTTCAGTTTCTTTTTTACACTTCTTCCCGATTCACTTCCGCTAATTTCAATATAGTCTCCCGGAAGTCTTTTTCTCAGTGTCAATCCCTTTATTTTATCATAATCAAGCCATTTAGTATATAACAAATCAGGGATATTCGATTTGTCAAAACTTTCATTTTCCACTGTAACTGTAATCTTTTCTGTGTTAAAAATCTTACCGTCTTCAATAATCGTCTGCCCGTTGCTGTCTTTTCCTTCGTTATTTTCAGGTAAAACTTTCACACCTTCGTAGGTTTTAATTAACTTTAAGCCGTATGGTAGTTCCGATTTCTTTGAGACCTGATTTGACAATAACCCAATTACAATATTAACGTGATTAGCCTTTATGTCTTTTAGTCTACCGGTGTTTTCCAAAATCCACATTCTGACGACCTCCTGTAAAATTACAACATTAAGATCTTCTGCCGAATTAAGTAAAACATTATCTTTCACATGAATTCTATATGCCTTCTGTGCCTCACCGTAAATATATTCATACACCTGAGATAAATTTTCAGCCGCATTTACTATATTATATTCCGCTTTTTGATTAATATTTTCTTTTATATAGGGCATTAGCTTAAGGCGAATCCTGTTTCTGCTGTAATCTGTCTCTTTATTGGTGCTGTCAGTACAGTAACTCAAATTGTTTTCCTGTAGATACTGCTCTATTTCATTTCTGCTACAGCAAAGTAGCGGTCTGATAATCTGCCCTCTCATTGGAGAAATTCCCCTTAAACCTTTCAGTCTGCTACCTCTAAACAAATTAAAAAGAACCGTCTCACTGTTATCATTTAAGTTGTGAGCCACTGCTATTTTGTTTGCTCCAACTTCATTTGCCACCTGTTCAAAAGTGTTATATCTGAATATTCTTCCAGCTTCTTCCTCTGATAATTTCTGTTCTTTTGCCATTTCAGGTATATTTGCCGTCACAACTCTAAAAGGTATTTGCAAATTTTCAGCCATTTGTTCTACGAAATCTGCATCGCGTTTTGCCTCGCTACCTCTGATTCCGTGATTTACGTGAACAACGTATAGCTTCAAGTGATACTTTTCTCTTAAGCTGTACAACACATGTAGCATACAGACAGAATCAGCGCCCCCGGAAACTCCAAGTAAGACGCTGTCTCCATCTTGTAATATTTTATTTTTTTCAATGTAACTTATCACTTTTTTCAACATAATTCTATGATACTTTATGGGTGTTTCGATGTCAAACTTTCAAAGAAGTAAAACTATTTTTATGACTAATTTATTAGATTTTCTCCCAGATTCCCGTACAAATAACTGTCATGTCATCTTCCGGCACCCCCTTTGACCTGGCTAATGCTCTGGTTAAAATCTCCATTGCCATTTGTTTTGAATTGGATGTTTTAATGTCCATGATAATTCTACCCATAGCCTCCTCCTTGTCAGGCTCATCAAGGGCATCTACAATTCCATCTGAAACCATGATTACAAAATCGCCATCGTACAGTTTTTTCGTTATAGTTTCCATATCCACTTCCTGGAATACTCCCATTGGAAGGGATGTGGACTTAATACATTCTACCCAGTTTCCACGTTTAATATAAGTACAGGCTGCACCTAATTTTAAAAACTGACACGTTCCTGAGTATTGGTCAATTAAAGCCATGTCCACTGCTGCCGGCTCCTGCCACTGATTTCCTGTTAGCATTATCGAGTTGGCAAGTTTCAAAGTTGTTCCCTCTTCAAAGCCACTGTCTATCATTTTTTCCAGCAAATCAATTATAAGTTCACTATAGCCCCCTGCTCTTTTTCCAGAACCCATACCGTCACATATACTCATAAAAGTCTGCCCACTGTTTAAATTCATGACAGCGAAATTGTCTCCTGAAACGTTCTCGTTATTTTTTGTCTGTCTGGCAGTTCCACTTATTGTCATAAAATTTACTTCTTCTAATAAAACATACTCATTGTAATCTTCCGTAATATTAACAATGCTGTCTATGGAAAGGCGTACCTTTTTGCCTAAAGCCTGACTTACTACCTTTTTAATTACATCTGATTTAACATCAGTTTTTTTCTTTTTTTTGGCAAAAAGTCTCACCTCTAACATGCCTTTACTATTTTCATTTATATAAATTCTTCTTGCTATAACTTTGTTTTCCCGTAACTTATGTTTTATATAATCGTCCATTCCTAGAATTGTTTTCTTTTCGCTGTAAATTGGTTTAGTGTAATTTTCCATTACTTTTGCCATTTCATTAAACTGCACAGCCATTGCTTCTCTTGTTTCCAGAAGTTTGTTGTACCATAAGTAATTTATTTTTGCCCGCTCCAGATATTGAATCTGACCGTTGGCACAACCTCTACAGGCACTGTTTGCAATCTCCTGTTCCACACAACCTTCCATGGATACGTCGTAATCCCTGTCAATACCACTCATTCTTTTAAGCTCTGATGCAAGATTTTTAAACGCCTTTGAGGTCCGTAAAATACTTTCGTTTCTTATATCTTCCTGTTTGCTTATTGCCTCCTGCAACGACTTATGGTTTGGAACATAATCACTTACATATTTTATAAAGTATGTAAAAATTACTGTCATTGACCAGGTAAGCATTACAATTGGCACTAAACCGTATAAGTCAATTTTCATCATTCCGTCTATTGACCAGTCAACCGCCTCCACCAGCACAGTAATAACTGTGGCAATTACCGCCACTACGTATGGGTTATACTGATTGCTGATTTTTTTATACTGGGTTATGCATATACCGGTGGTTGCCATAATCGTGCCGTATTTCACTGCAACCATAAAACCACCGTTTATAAATATTGTGTACATCATAAGTGGCAATGTAACTAAAGGCACGCCTTTCATTTGACACAATGCCCCATACCAGCTTTCTCCTATTGTATAGTAACCAAGCATTGGCATTAAACAGGTTAATACACTCATGGCTATTATCAATATTGGTTTTAATATTTTTTGCATACCATCCCTCCTTGTTTTTTTCACAAGAAATAGTATACAAGCTCTGTTTATGTTTTTTTGTCAAAGCAAGGTATGATAATCGTTAGATATTTCGACATTAGATTGTTAAAATACATCCCTAGTGGAACGTATTTTTTTAACAGAATATTCTGAAAAAAATTTCTTATTAAAAAAACCATATCAAAACTTTTGGCATTCCACTGGGTTTTAATATGGCATTTATAATTAATCGTTATTTAATTCTTTAATATAATCATTTAATCTTCACTTATATTGTTAATTTCTATTCAATTTCAATATTGCTATAGGTTTTCAATTAAACTATAAATTATGTTTCCTAATATAGCAGCTAAAAATAATACTAAAGCTATTCTTGCTGCCCAAATTTGCGTTCTGACTCTTTTTACTTTTTTCTTTTTTCCAAAGCCATTTGCATTGATTATCTCTAATGCTTCTTTCCAGTCTTTGTCTTTTACAAGCACGCCTTTAGGTATCATAAAATCAGAACCTTTTATTCTAAGATAATCTCCAGCCCCGTCTGTGTATATTTGTGTATATATACCGTTGCTTTCTAAAAGCCCTATAAGCATTTGTAGTTCTACTTCATCGTTTGTTTCATACACCTGTTTCATCTCTTTAACCTCGTAATAAAATTTAACTATCCTATTGTTTAAATTATTAAATTCATATCTTATTCGCTAATATTGATTCTTCATTCTACTGATTTATTAATCTTCCGGCTTGAAAATTACTTCGTTAGGATATAATAAACCTAAATTTCTAGCCATCTGTTCTACATAATCATCTGTTTTAACATATTCTTCCTGATCCTTTAATTCTTCAGATAACTGTAGTTCTTTCTTATATTGATTCTTTAATTTTCTTTCCTGCTCTCTTAAATCAGCCAATGTGCTGTATTTGCTTATCATCTGTCCACCAATGACAATACAAAATGCCACAACTACTGCTGATATAGCTATCATCATTCTTCTATTTTGAATACGCTTTCTTCTTGCGTTGCTTAATCTTCTTGTTGATACTTTTCTGTTTTCTGTTGCCATTTTCTCTTCCTTTTTTCTTTTTTAACTCTTTTTAGTTTATCTAATTTGTATAACTTTTGCAATGGCTTTAACATTTTTGTCACAATTTTCTTTACTTTACCAAACACGCAAGTGTTTAATTTTTTTAACATTTTAGAAAGTTTGGTTTTTACTTTGCACAGAAACTTTGCAACCCTGTCAACAATTTTTCTTCCAACTAACCATTCATACAAAGCCATTATGCCTAATGTAAAGATTATTGAAAAGAATCTAGGTCTGCCGTAATTGTATTTCAAGTATATATTAAACATAAATATTGCAGAAATCGTCCAATAAATAACATCCTGAATAATCATGGAAACAATTCCCACTTTGAAAATTCTTCTGCAAACCCGAACCATATCATAGCAGACAGCTAAAACAAGTCCACCATACAGGCTCATTACAATAAGCAATCCTTCCTGAGAAATCTGCGGACTCATTATTTAAACATCCTCTTCAAAATAGACTTACTTTTTTCTCCATAATCCTTTACGTCTGAATAGACAATACTGTCAATTTTTCCTGAAATATTTACCTCGCCTTTTTCAATTGTAAGCTTAGTTACCTTTAGGTCGCTGCCCTTTATATGTACCATACCTAAATTTGATTCAAGTAAAACCTGATTCAAGTCGAAAGCCACTACGTCTTTAATCCCTGTCAAATTCATCTGCTTTCTATTGTCCATTGAAAGTTTGTGGGTTCTTGGTGTACTGCCTGCTTCCATATTAACCTCGAAAAGTTTTCTATATAATAATATATTAGGTTATGTGAGAAATATGTCTTGCAGTTGTATTTTAATCAATCTCTTTGTACATGTCTACTGCTTCTTCTTTTTTAACTGTTTCTTTTGTGCTTAAAACTTCCACCTTTACAGTTCTTTGACCAAACTGAATTTCTATTTTGTCTCCCTCTTTTACATCTCTTGAAGCCTTAGCCGGCTGTCCGTTTACCAAAACTCTTCCTGCATCACATGCCTCATTTGCCACTGTTCTTCTTTTTATTATTCTTGAAACCTTTAAAAATTTATCTATTCTCATGATATCTCCTTTTGTTCTAATTAATATTTTTAAATTTATGTGCTTAGAATATATTTTTTTCTACTATTAGGTTAATTTTTATAATATAATTTCCCATATTATTAAATTTGCATTTTAAAAAATAATTTCCTATTTACATATAAAATAATACCGGAGATTTTTTCTCTCCGGCATTATTATAGTATATGTTTGATTTTCTATAAAGACTATATTTATTTTTTGTCAGGATCATATAGGTTGTCATTCCAACCGTAATCCACTTTATGATCACAATAGTAAGGATTTTCAGAACTTATTCTGCTTAAAATTGTATCATAAAGATATGCGTGACCATTGTAGTTTGATGACAACACATTTTTGTAAAGGTAATTTGCAACTTCAGGTATGGACATTGTTACTGTATCCGTGCCGTAAATCAAAGTACCATCTTCTGCCACAACAAAACCTCTTATATGGAATGAATTTGTCATAACATTTAGTGTGCCATCGCTACCATAATATGAGTTGTTACTCATTGTTCTGACATACTTCATTGTGCCATCTTCTTTGCTTAATATTCCATTGTCTGTTGTCACATAGCCGTATGTATAATCCATGTTGTTGTATTGCTTTGCTCCTCTATAGGTATATTCATTACCACTAATAGCCTGAGTATTTAGTATTGAATATGTGTTATCCAATATATCATCAGCCGATTTTCCTGAACTGTTAGGGTCGATTGTGTATATTACCCCTGTATTTTTTACGGTGTAATCCTTTCCTGAAACTGTAATAGTCTGTCCAATATCAGGTGCTTTACAAACCGTTCTAAAGGCTACTTTTTTCTCACTTCCTTCTTCATCAAATAAAACTTCGCCCTTTGTGTTGTAATACCTATTTCCATTTGTTTTAATCTGAAATCCCTCAACTGTAATGCTGTCAGACTTTAACATTGTATTTTCTGACACAACTTCAACTTCATTTGATGTTGTTCCTTTTGATACCTGTTCATTTAAAGTTGCCTGTACAGTAACTGTATGCTTTCCTGCAGCCACATTTTCAAGCTTCACATTTCCATATGAACTTATTAATGTAAAATCTTTTAAATTCACAACATTGCCTGAAATATCATTTACAAATTTTAAGTAAATAGTATGTTTCCCCTCTTTTAAAGGCTCATACAAGTCAATTGTTTTTGTAACATAGTCTCCCCATCCTGCATTTGCAGTTGGTGGTGTAATTTTAATAGATCCAATAGGAACACTATCCATACTTTTATCATATACATAAATTGTACCGTTTGCATTTTTATCACATGAATAGTTAAAAGTGACAGAGGTTATAGGCTTTGATACTGAAATGTCTTTGTATTCTGTCCAGTCTCCATTGTGAGTGCCACCTATATTTACCGGTTTTCCGCTACTGTCTTTGTCAATTACTACCCCACTTTGGTTTGAATAATCTGTTGCCTTTATTACTGTACTGTCAGATTTTATATCAGACTGGGATATAGTTGTCACACTGGTTGTACTGTCATCAATATAAATGTTGTACTTTGTATCTTTAGCCATATCTGCCTTTGGATACCAGTTTACATCTATTTGGTTTAACATTCCATCAGCATTCACAAGGCTTACACTTTTAATTTTAGACTCTGCAAGATTGTCCACTGTACCCGGAAAATAACTTTTTACTCTGTCCGTCACATTTGTATTTCTGTCAACGCTTCCCTGATTTGACCATTTTGATAATATGTTTTCATAAGAATCAGTTTCTACATTTGCCCAATACTTTGCAGTATCAGCATCGTCGCCGTTTCCCGGAGTATTAAATAATCCCCAGTTTCCATATTGTTTTGTACATTTGTAGTTCCAAACTGTCCAACTTAAATCATTGTCATTTAATAATTTAACACCTTCACTCCATGACTCACTGTTTGACATCATATTAAATTCTCCAATATAACTTGGCACATTATAACCTGCACCTTTTATATTGTTTATTTTGCTCTGCATTGCAGCAACCTGTTTGTCTTTGTCACTGTAATCACTGTATAAATACTGATGATATTCGTACATTACGTTTGTCCACTGTTTATCAGAAGGCTTGGGAAGAGTGTCTGCATCCCACACAGCTTCCATAATAATAACGTGATTGCTGTCAACTGTTCTTATCTTTTTGTAAGCCTTATCATATACATTCCACAATGTACTAAGTCTTTCGGCCTTTGATCCGGTTACATCTGTCGCATTCATATAATCTGCCATTGGTTCATTAAGCAAATCATAACCTGCAACAACAGGATTATCTTTGTAATGCTGTGCAATTTTTAACCACATATCCAAATATTTTGCCTGATTTGTACTTGCATCTGTTCCAAAGAACAAATTTGAATTGTCCTTTTTTTGCTGATTTGTGCTTCCACCGTAAATACCTGAATTGTGACTGCCATTTTGTGAACCATATGCACCATGCATATCAATAATTACATATATGCCATATCGACCTGCTGTTTCCACAAACCAGTCAATTTTATCAAAGGCATTGTCATACCAGTTGCCATTTTCATCAACAAGATTTCTGTACCAAATTGGAAGTCTGATACAATTAATGCCAAGTTTTGCACAATTTTCGAAATCACCGGTTGTCCAATAATTGTCTTCATATGCACTAATAAGATTTTTTGCCTTTTCACTGCCAAATCTGGAATTTAAAGTATCCAGAATGTTTTTCTGGCATCTGATATTTCCACCATATGTTGCACACAGCCAGATTTCCTGCAACATATAACCACCTGCATTTACTCCACGTAAATATACGGTATCACCCTTTTCATTTTTTAAATTCGTACCATCTGCTTTTATAAATCCAGGATAGATTTCCTTTGTGGTAGAAACTGCTTTTACTCTTACACTACCCAGCTGTGGTATTCCTGTTATTACAAAAGATACGGCAAGTATTATTCCAATTATTTTCTTTAATCTTTTCATAAATTTCTCCTAATTTCTAAACAAATTTTCTTAAAATCCAATTGGAAGGCTCTCAACTGTAACATCAGGAGTGGATTCCCATGCTCTTGTAACTATATCTCCCGGTTTTTCGTTTGGATGGGTAGTTTCAAAAAATGATCCAGAGTCCATAATTTTTTCAGACACCTCAAACTTTGTCACTATCAATTCCGGTGTCTCATAAACTTTTGTTTTTTTCATTTTCTTTACCTCATTCTGTACTACTTAACATAAATTCCATTGTCCCATGCATATTGAACTTTTTTATAATAGCCATTATAGTTGCCCTGTTTTTCTGTCTGATTGTATATCCAATCATTTATATCTGAATAAGAAGTTCCTGTTTTGCCATTTAAGGCACTTAACAATTTTTTCTGCTCCTCACTTGTAAGTGTTTTCGGAACAAATTCTTCCCTTTCCTGATATTTTCCTTTGTACTCCTGCTGACAATATACATAATTGTTCATGTCCTTGTACAATTTATTTAATATATTATAGTATTGATTTGATGTACTTGTTACATCTAAGGCCTTCATCATTGATTTTAATATATCAAGTTTGTTGTTGTTAATTGTCACAAGATTTAACACATTATTGTATAAGAAATTATGTCCCTTCAATGTACTCATTTTCTGATTTTTATACAGATAATCAGCTATTTCATACATATTTACAGTATAAATATTATTCCCATATTCATAGGTACCATCTGCCATTTTAGCATAAGCCCTTACAGTAATATTTTCCTGTAATGTGTAGAACATATAATCAAGACACTTAAATGTAAGGGCATAATACTGCCAATACTTTGTGGAATACTGTGAATCACTCTTTGTAGTCCAGTTAGGATATATTCCGTCTTTTGTTTCCTCATGTACCTTTATTGTCTTATTATCAGCCTTATCTATTTTCATCATTTCTTCAAGTTCAGCTCTTGTTTTTCCATCAGTAGCTTTTGGCATTGCATAAATCACACCAAACTTGCTGACTTTTTTTGTTTTAATTGTATTTCTACTTACACGACATACTACTCTGAATGATGGACTAAACTCTGATACACCACCTGAATCCTTATTACCATTCATCTGGAAGCCCTGTACTTCAACATCTCCTAAATCATTGTAAACATTGTTGCAAACAAGTTCCTGATCTGAATTAACACTGTCAATGCTTATGATTCTTCCATCTGTAACCTTAGAGTCTTTCTCCCATGATGTTACATAATAATCATCGCTGAAAATCGTTGTATTCACATTTGGTTTCTTACTGTAATCGTCTTCTGTAACAGTTACCTTACAATTGTTGTATACATAGAGTTCTACCTTTTCTGAATGTTTAAGAGCAAATGTATACTGTCCTGTTGCTGTATTTTTAAGCTTATTATCTATTATTTTAGCTGCATCTATGGCCTTTCCGTCTTTTTTTATCTCAATACTAAAGTTGAATGACTTATTTTTCTCGTTTTCATCTACCATATTTCCGGAAACATTTTTGCTAATGGTAATTTTTCGAATAGGGTTATAAATATTAATAAAATTAACCGAATTGTCTGTTCCCACTGAATACGTAAACGTTGCTGTATATGACAGTTTATCAGTGTTTATTTTATCTATTCCAACATCTTCCTTTGTTCCATTTTTATCAACTGTTTCCAAATAGTATGGTAAATAGTTATTTTTTACGATAATTTCTTCAACAGTATATGTATCTCCGACTGTTAAATTTGTGCCATCAAAAGTCACTGTATCAAAATATCCTTCAACTCCTCCACCACCTGGTTTTTCAATTTTAGTAAACTCATTTTGACTCATGGTATGTGTCTGTAAAACCGTTCCTGAAGTGTTTTTCAGATTTACAACTACGCTATAACCTTCAGGTAATTCTTCAAGTCCCTGTATTTTTACATTGGCAACAACTATACCACTCTTATAGTAGAGTTTTAATACATTATGGTTATAAGCTACAGTCATGTTTCTGTCTTTATCATCCACATAAAATGCCTTACTTTCAGTATCATTTTCTCCACTGATTTTTGCATCGTATAAAGTATAATTGCTTACTGCCTTCGGTACCGGTATGCTTACTCTGTCATAAGGATTTACTGTGCCTTTAACAGTCAAACCATCATTTTTTACTCCATTTACATAATACTCTATAACATAATCCTTTTTCTGCTGGAATTTTACATTATCAAGTAAACTTCCCACAGTCTTATCCGGTGTATCACCATCGTTTCTTTTTGCTCCTTCTGCTGACACAAAGAAGAATCTTGTAAGATAATTCTTTTTTCCGGAAGGAACATTATATATACCGTTATGATCATTCCACTGCCCTGCTGTTTTCTTACTTGTAACTTTCCACAACGTAGCAGTAACTCCATCAGACAATGTAATTGTTGTACCTTTTGTGCCTTCCTGATTTGCCAATATTTTCTGTACATCATCAAGTTTGATTAATGCCTCAATCTGTTCAGTTGTTGTATAATTTTGTGCATCATTAGATGACATTGCAACAACATACATACTATTCTGGCACCAACGTCCTGCATAATCTAAGTCCCAATAACACTGGGAATTAGGTGTTGTTAAAATATCCTGATATAATGCACCTACATTTTCACAGTTAAGCTCTGCAAACTGGTCTCCATGAGCATTGTTTTTGTACATTTCATCCTGTGTTACGGAGAACTGGCCTACCTGTTCTTGTTCTCCTGAGGTTTTTAACTTTCTTCCATTTACAATTTCAATATCATGACCTATTTTATTCTTTTGTCTGCTCATCCAGCCCGGAGCAGTTGTCTTCCACACAAGTCCTTCATATCCGTTAGGATACTGCTGTTCATCTCCATTTGGTTCAAAAGGAAATGCCTTATCATCTTCATCTGTTGAAAACATTGCCGGATATTCAAAATCACCATTTTGAATGTCGTTGTAATATTGAACCTTATATGGATGTGACCACTGGGTTGTTCCTACTTTTCGTACACGATAATACTGTCCACCGCCTAAGTCATGAGCAACATTTACCACATCATTTCCACTTCCACTAAGAATTTGCAAATCATATCTCTTTTCATAAACATCACTCCATGTATTTCCATCGACACTCTTTTGCCACTGATATGTAGCTCCATTTTCAGGATTTTTTACACTAAGACTTCCGCTTTCACTTAGTTTATCCTGTATAATTAATGATGATTTCCATATTCTTACTTTATATGTAAGGCTAAACTTTGGACTAGGATTTGGACTAGGATTTTCATTTTTTAAATCTGATTGATTGTAAATCTGACATCCTATTTCTGTCTCTACATAATCTTTATCTCCAAAATCAATGTTTTTAGGCATTATATACTGCACCGTAGCCTGCTGCTGTGTTGTATAATCTGCAATATTTTCATCATGACTTGTAGCACCCCACAGGTTCTTTCCTGAGTTAGATGATGACCAGCATATGGTGTGTTGTGATAAATCCAAATACAAATCTCTTGGATTTGCATAGAAATACATACTCTGACCGGGTTCATATACCACTTCATATGTATCACCACTGCCAATAACATCATTTTGAACAAGACTACTGTCAATTAGACCATCATTTTCTGTATCCTGTAAACCATTTACAGGATAAATTCCATACGTTTTCTTTGCCTGATTGCTCCAATAATCTTTCTTTGCCACTTCAGTTCCCCATACTTCAAATTCGTACAATGATACTCCCCAGTTATTGTCTCTAACTTTTGTGTCTGTATACAATCTGATATACTGTGTCTTTACATCACCCATATGGATACTGTTTCCAAATTCCAGATTGGCATAATAATCTGCCTTTTGAATTTCAGTTGCATCACCTGGTTCTGTCCAATCTTTAATAGTTTTATAATCTTTCCATGTCTGTCCGTCATCTGAAATCTGTATTCTAAATCCTGTTGGATAAGCTCTCTCAAATTTCAAATCAATGGAGTCTATTCTGCATTGTTGTCCTAAAGTAATCTGATACCATGGGTTGCTATCTGTCTTAGGTGCTCCCCATCTTGTATTATCCAATCCATCTACTGCATTAGCAGGATTTGAAGTTTCAGCACTACTATCCGAACTGCTTACCTTTACTTCTGCATTTAGAGCAAGATCAGACAATTGTCCTTTTATTTTTGTTCCATATATCCTTATATCTCTTATAGACATTGCCTTGTTAAATGCCATGTTAAGACATCGTACTTTTACATATCTTGCTTTTCCAAGACAAACTCCATCTGATTCATATACCTTTTTATCAACCTCAGTTGTTTTAAAGCCTCTTACTGTTCTTGCAACAGTCCAATTGGTTTTATCTTTTGATACAAGAATCTGGAAATCATTTGGATATGCCTTTTCAAACATAATATTTACTTTTTCAATTTCATACAATTTTTCCAAGTCTACAATCAGATAAGCCTGGTCACCTTCTTTTTCACTTGCCCATCTTGTATCCTCATCTTCATCCACTGCATTGGAACCATCAAAACCACTCTGAGAACCTGATACATCAACTTTTTTTCCATATGCTAAATCACCATCTTCAGGCACTCTTTCCAATGTAAAGTAATCCACATTTACCTGTTGCCATGCATTACTTTCTGCATAAGGAATATTTGCAGCCCCAGTTATGTCTATTACATTTACACCTCTGTTCAGCGTCACTTCAGTAGTTATTTTCTTTACTGTAGTCCATCCGCCGGTTGTAGGTGCTGATATACTTTTCCAATCACCGTCGTTTACACTATTTACTCTACAATCTATATTTGTATCCTTGTTGCTTCCTGATGCATATGCCACTGTCAGCTTATACGTACCGGGATGTTTCACATCTACATAAGATGTAAGATATGCTCTTCCATTGTCAGGCCATGCATTCATTCCACCTACAGCCAGATTGTTTGAGAACTTTCCATCTGCCTGAAGAGTGTGTTCTGTTTCTGCATCCCCCTGAACAAATCCATGTGCATTTTCTGCCTCGTGTATGTCTCCTGAATCTTTTACTGTTTCAGGTTCATATTCAAACTGGAACCAGTCAAGATTACACACTGCTTTTGAGCCATCTGCCACAAATTTCAAATAAATTTCGTGATTACCTGATGGTATGCTGATTGCCGTTGCTGTGTCAACATAGTTACTCCAGTCACTGCCTGTTGAAGATGTAGTAACTGTGGCAGCCGGAGTCCCGGACATAGTACTGTCATCAACATATACTTCTACTTTTCCACCATTTCCATCTCTTACACTATTTCTCAAATAAATTTTTGAAACTTTTCTGTCAAAGTTAATATTGTATTCTGCCCATTTTCCATTTGTAAGACCACCAAGATTTTTTCCGTCTACAAAGCTGTCGCTTTCTCCTTCAACTTTTATATCCCCTGAACTTTCATTAAAATCTTCAGCCTGAATTTTATTTCCTTTTAAATCTGTATCTAAAACACTGTTAAATGCTTTTTGATTTTCACCTTTATATGTTAATGAAAAACTATCTATATTTAACCATTCATTCTGTACGTTTTTGCCATCTGTTCTACCTGTAGTAGTACCAACTACCCATTTCCAAACAGCACCTGATATATCAATCTTGTTTAATCCTTTTCGTAATTCTATCTGCATAGTTGCCCTGTTGGTATTTTCCCAGTTAGAATCCACACTGCTGATAGTTTTTGATTTCCATTTGTCGTTATCACTGCTGTTGATTCTGTACTGAAGCAGTGTAGTCATTGCTCCGGCATACTGAACTTCAAACTGATAGTATCCTGCATTTTCTGCTTTAACATATGTAGTCAGATAAGAACGGTCATGTTCAATCCAAGTGTTCATTTTGCCCACAGCCTTTTCACCTGAATATTTTTTAGAACTTTCCACAGAGCTACTCTGTGCTGCTGAACCTCTTACAAAGGCATGTGCATTCTCTGCTTCGTGTAAATCACCTGTGCTGCTTATACTTTCAGGTGCAAATTCAAATTTAAAATAATCCAAATTGCACACATTTCCTTTATCAGTTACAAATTTTAAATATATTTTATGATTACCTGATGGCACAACTACTTCCTGTGAAATATCAGTATAGTTGGACCATCCACCTGTTGAATTTACGTCAATTGATGCTACAGGAGTTGTAGACATTGTACTGTCATCAACGTATACTTCTACTGTTCCACCATTTCCATCTTTTACACTGTATCTTAAATAAATTCTTGAAGTTTTTCTGTCAAAATTAATATTGTATTCTGCCCATGTGTTGTTTGTAATGCCACCTAAGTTCTGTCCACTGGCATTTTCACCATTCTCTTTTTTTATTTTGCTGTCTATTTCATCAGCATTTTCTGCTTCTATTATATTTCCAATAGTTTCTTTATTTCCTACCCTAAACTGGTTAAATGCCTTTTTTTCGTATGATTTTTCCATGTCTTTGCCGTACACACCTACTTCATATAAAGACATTCCATTATATTGTCCGCCACCATAATTTGCCCCTTTATAGCAACGCTGTACTGCTTGTACCTTAATGTATCTGGCACTTACACTTCCAAATTCTATATTGTCTACTCTATTTCCATTGGTTGCAGTGTTTTCATATATTCCTATGGCATTTACAGTTGTAACCAAACTATAATCTGTGCCGTTAACCGATTTATATATGTTATAAACTGTTGCATTTGCAGATTCCCAGCTTAAATATAATTTTTCAACATTATAGGTCTCTCCTAAATCAACAACATAATATGTGGAATCACCATTTGTTGCAGACCATCTTGTACTTTTATCATTGTCAATTGCTGCTTTTGGTGTACGGTCATTTGTTTCCTGACCACTTGCAGTTGCTGACACACCATTATAACGTGTGTAGTTGTAATATTTGCTATCTATAATATCCTGAAAAGTTTCACCTTCAGTTGTTTTTTTGAAAGAATTTGTGGCTTCCACCGCTGATTCTCTAGTTGCTTTTACATCTTTTCCAAAAATGCCCACATCCCAAATGGATATTCCATATTGTCTGTTGTTTGAAGAATCTGTTATGTATTTTTCTCCTACATCTGTAATTCTTACATATCTCCCAATAACGGTATTTTTCAGTGATAATGTATCTATTCTGTTTTTTGCTGTAGTATAATTATTTAAGCTTACTGCTGTAACAGACTTAAATAAAACTCCATCGTTAGATACCTCAATTTTATAGTCAATTGAGCTTGCAACTTCCCAGCTTATATTTATTTTTGAAATTTCATATGACTGTTTTAAATCAATTGTAATGTAATGACCTTTTGTTTTAGCTTCATTTGCCCATCTTGTATCAGCATTGCCATCAATTGCATTATTTGCCACGTGGTCACCTGTTTTATCATCTGCCACTGCTGATGCACCATATCTTACATAGTTATACAAATCTCCATCTTTTTCAGAGCTATACCCTGTTTTAGAGTTATCAGTAATAACTGCTGTTACATCATTGGTTGCCGTAATGGCCGCATCTGCCTTAACATTTTGTGGCGTAATAGTCACTCCTGTTAAAACCATGGCAACCGACAAAATCACGGCTACACCTTTTTTCCAAAATAAACCTTTCAACCCTTTCAATTTTCTCTCCTCCCAAAGTTTTTTCCTCTGTTTATTTTTTATTTTTATTTTTTTACTAACATATATACCAAAATCAGGCTGTTTGCATATATAGTCCACGCAAACAGCCTGTGAATTGTTTAATTATTATGAATTTTAACTTTAATTTCTGTTAATGTCAAATACTTCCCATGCTCCGGCAACAGTTTCACTTGTAGCAAAAAGTTTACCACCGTCGTTTAAGTTTGCCTGAACATATTTTCCATTTGCCAATGAGTAAAGTGCATACTCTCCATTTGAAATCTTTTCAATAATGAATTTCTCCCATGTACCTATACTTCCACTTCTAGGTAATAACTGATTTTTCTCATCTATTACTGCACATACATATTTTCCATTGGATACGGATCTCAGGGATACTGTTCCATCATTGTTATTTACAATCTGGAATGTTTCCCATGCACCTCCACATGATGAACGGTTTGCCACTATTGTTTCACTTCCACCATTTTCTGCACAAACTACCTTTCCGTTTGCTATGGATCTAATATATGTATTTGAATTATTAAAATCTGCCTTTTCTACTTTTTCAATTACGATCGCCGAAGTTTTATCATTAAAATCTCCAAGACCTGATGCATCTGTTAATAATGTTTTTTTACTTCCTGCAAATCCTGCATCGTTATATAATGTAACTTTGTAGCCATCTGCTACCTTAATTGAAGAAATCTGATCATTTTTAATTCCCTTAGAAATCATTGTGCCATAATCATATCTTCCTTCACTTAATGCTACAGACCAACCACTGTAATTTGAATTTTCATAAAATGTTGCTTTTGCAGAAGATGTCTCATCTCCCAATTTTTCAATATTAAATGCTTCCCAGGCTCCTGCTATAGAATCACTTCCGGCTATTAATTTGCCTCCTTTATCCAAGTCTGCCTTTACATATTTTCTGTTTTCCGCACTTCTAATGCCGTATTCACTGTCATTTATTTTGTAAATCTTAAATTTTTCCCATGTACTAATGCTGTTGCTTCTAGGTGTCAGTTGATTTTCTTCATCTAATACTGCACATACATATTTGTTATTTGCATCTGCTTTTATGCTTACTGTTCCGTCATCATTATTTATCAGATAAAATGTTTCCCATGAACCGCCATAGTTGTCTCTGTTTGCTACTATTGTTTCACTTCCACCATTTTCTGCTACAACATATTTTCCATTTGCAACAGATTTGATACTGTATTTTCCATTTGACAATTTAACAGTATTATATGTAACACTTGATGAGCCATTCCACTTTTCAATTTTAATTGATGAAGTTTTGTCATTCATTTCATCACCAACATATGATGCATCACCTGTAAATGCCTTTGATGTTCCATTAAATCCTTCATCATTATATAATGTAACTTTGTAACCTGAATTTACTTTCAATGATGATATAGCGTCATTTTTAATACCTTTTGCAATGATATCTCTATAATTATATGTACCTTCCGGTAATGAAACTGACCATCCACCATAGTTTGAATTTTCATAGAATGTTGCTACATTATCATTTGTTGTATCACCGACTTTTTCAATGTGAAATGCTTCCCAGGCTCCTGCTATAGAATCACTTCCGGCTATTAATTTGCCTCCTTTATCCAAGTCTGCCTTTACATATTTTCTGTTTTCCGCACTTCTAATGCCGTATTCACTGTCATTTATTTTGTAAATCTTAAATTTTTCCCATGTACTAATGCTGTTGCTTCTAGGTGTCAGTTGATTTTCTTCATCTAATACTGCACATACATATTTGTTATTTGCATCTGCTTTTATACTTACTGTTCCATCATCATTATTAACAATATAGAATGTCTCCCATGAACCGCTATAGTTGTCTCTGTTTGCTACTATTGGATCACTTCCACCATTTTCTGCTGCAACATATTTTTCATTTGCAACAGATTTTATGCTGTATTTTCCATTTGGCAATTTAACTGTGTTATATGATGTTGTAGTTGATGTCTGATTGTTAATCTTTTCGATTTTAATTGATGAAGTTTTGTCATTCATTTCATTTCCAACATATGACGCATCACTGGTAAATTCTTTTGATGTTCCTTTAAATCCTTCGTCATCATATATTGTAACTTTGTATCCGTCACTTACTCTAAGTGATGAAATCTGATCATTAGCAATTCCTTTTGCTAAAATATCTTTGTAGTCATATGAACCTTCTTCCAATGAAACTGCCCATCCACCATAATTTGAATGTTCATATAATGTTGCCACACCTGATGTGCTGTTGTTATCACTATCATCTGTTGTGCTTCCACCTGTAGATGCTACTGTTCCTGAAAGATATGGCTTTACCAAATTGTAAATCTTGTCATTTTTCCATCCGTTTGCTGTACCTACAGCTGACCATTTATTTTTAATTGTGTCTGCTGAGTCGTTATAAATATCAACTTTTTCAGGGTTATGATTATAAATACCCCATGAGCTGTTTCCTGTAACTTTGTATGACCATGTTGTCCAATGCCATCCCTGACTGTTGAAAGTTGACATTGCTGCCTTCCAGCCTTCTGCCTGTTCGAAGCATGTAAACTCGCCTACAAATGTTGGCACTCCATAATTGTGATTTGCAATGTCTGAAACTTTACTTGAAAAGTATGACTTCTGTGCATCACTGCTATTTTGTGCACTCCATGGATAGTAATGGTATTCATATGCTACATTTGTCCAGCCATACTGTGAAGGTCTTGGCAAATTGTCTGCATCCCAACATGATTCCATTATAATAATATGATTGCTATCCTTTGAACGGATTGTATTGTAAATTTCATTATAAAAATCCCAATGTAAACTATATGTTGCAGCTGCCTTAATTCCCGGTTCATTTAAAATATCATAAGCTGCAACTGCCGGATTGCCTTTGAAATGTTCTGCAATCTTTTTCCATAAATTTAAAGTTTTATCTTTATTGCTCTGATTGTAATATAGCTGTTTTCCATCATTAATCTCTCCTGAATGATCCATACCATTTTGAGAACCAAATGCTCCGTGCATATCTAAAATAACATACATACCTCTCTGGCTACAGTTTTGTACAAACCAGTCTAATCTGTCAAAAGCATTAGATTTAAGATTTCCATTGTCATCACAAAGATTCATGTATGTAAATGGTAATCTTATAACGCTCATTCCCATTTCTGCACAATTATCAAAATCCTGTGTTGTCCAATAATTATTTTCGTATGTTGAGACCAACTCATCTCTCTTTGATGTTCCAAATCTATTTGCTAATGTTGTCATCATTGTCTTCTGGTCAGACGCATTGGTTGGATTCATCCAGTTTTCCTGAACAAGCCATCCTCCTGCATTGGTTCCTCTTAAATAGACAACATCTCCTGTTCCTTTTTGTTTTCTTATCTGTGTTCCGTTAACCTTCAAAAAGTCATTGCTTCCAAGAGCCTCTCTGGCACTAACCTGAGTAATGCCTGTAATTTTTCCTGAAATAGTCATGCTAAATGTCATTGCAAATACCAATAACATACTAACCAATTTTCTAACTATTTTCATAAGTACCTCCTTATTAATTCTATCAAAAAATCTCCGCCTATTACGTTATTAATATTTTATGTCGTAATGTTATCGGTATCAAGTCTCTAAATTTTAGAAAAATTATTTTTTTTTAATTTTTCAAAAAAAGATACCTTTTTCCTGATAATAGTATGTTATTTATACATTTTCTAAAAATGTATAAATAAAAAATAGCCCCATACCTGACAAAGAACATTATAAACTTGGGTTACCCCCATACTTGACAAAGAGCCACAAAAAGACCACTACCTATGTAGTGATCTTTTCTATATTACTTAATAATATTTATCGATTAGTTAAGTTCTTTCTTTAAAGCTGCTCCAGCTTTGAACTTAGGAACGTTAGCTGCTGCAATTGTGATTTTTTCCTTTGTTGCAGGATTGATTCCCTGACGTTCAGGTCTCTTTGATACCTCAAAAGTTCCAAATCCAACTAACTGTACTTTATCCCCTTCTTTCATAGCTTTAACTACAACATCTGTGAAAGCCTTAACTGCCTTAGCTGCATCTGTCTTTGATAATCCAGCTTCGTTTGCAATAGCTTCTACGAATTCTGTCTTGTTCATCGTATTTCCTCCTTGATAAATTCTGCGATACATCTACGCGACACATACGCGCGTATCTATAAGTTATATACTCTATTATACAGTTTTTGTCAAGGTAAAACCCGTTTTTTATGGTCTTAACCCCTTTATTCAAGGGCTTATTGACGAATTATGAGAGTTTTCATTTTCACTTTAAGTCAAATTAAGATTCCATTTGTCTTCCAAGAAAATCTGCAGCCACCGATACAAGCTTTTTTTCCGTGTCACTAACCTGCTGTTTTTCTGTTTTTGACATCAAAACCACGCTCCCAATAACATCACCTTCACATATTATTGGAAAAATTATTTGTCCCATATCAGAAACATCCTGTCCATCAATTATTGTTATTGTTTTTACATTATCAGTGTCTGTATTAACAGATCTTCTTTGTTCCATAATTTCCTCTAATTCATGGCTTATTCTTCTGCCAATATATTCTTTTTTCACACCGCCTGATACTGCAATAACCTGATCTCTGTCGCTAATAACAACATAACAACCGGATACTGCTGCCAGGCTCTCCGCATACTGTTTTGCAAAAGCATCTATTTCTCCGATTGGCGAATATTTTTTTAAGATTACTTCTCCATCCCTGTTAGTAAAAATTTCCATTGGATCACCTTCTCTAATTCGAAGTGTCCGTCTAATTTCTTTTGGCACTACTACACGCCCTAAATCATCAATTCTACGAACAATACCTGTTGCTTTCATTATTACTTCCTCCAATTTCATATTCAAGCAAAAGTGATTTTCACTCTTTTGCTATATATTAGTTTTGGAGTTAGTATGTGGAAGACACAGAAAATTATTCTTTTCTTTATGTGCATTTCATAGATTATGTATGGATAATTTTTTTATATATTTAATCAAATACTCTGGTCGTAGAACAGAAAGCCCCTTTGCAACAGTCTTACCCTCCAATAAAATTTTATAGTAATGATCATTTAGCAAAATAGCTGATAACAAGGATTTGTTTTAATTTTTAAAAATGTATATCTTCCTTGAATAACTAACGATAGCTTATCATTTAAGTATTTAATTTCTTTCATTAAAACATTTTGCCGTAATGTCTTTTCTAAAAACTTATCTGTTCCCATAACACAAAAAAGATATCGGTCTCGCAACCGATATCTTTTTTTACTCTAACCTACAATAAATAAAATCATTCCAGCAATCACTAGCAGAATGCATGCAATTACATCCAGTAAGTTTAATTTTGTATGTTCTTTTTTGTATTTTTCTAAATTATCTACAAGCCATAGAATTGCTGCCACTTCCATCAAGCCCCACTGCAGTCTTTCAATATCAACAGCAAAGCGTATTACTAATGCTAACGCAAATAATATTGTAGGCACAATTTCAAATATAATCTGTTTAGATTTTTCATTTAATTTCATGCTACGACCTCTTTCTTCTAATTAAGTTCTTAGACCTGATTAGTTTTAGCCACTTCTTAGATTACTTTTGAAAGGAACTGTTTTAAACGCTCATTTTTTGGATTATCAAAAATTTCACTTGGTGTTCCTTCTTCAACAATCTTTCCGTCTGCCATAAAAATTACTCTTGAGGCAACTTCTCTTGCAAATGCCATTTCATGTGTTACAACAGCCATTGTCATGCCCTGATTTGCCAGATCCTTCATTACTGCTAGAACTTCGCCTACCATTTCCGGATCAAGGGCAGATGTAGGCTCATCAAAAAGCATAACTTCAGGATCCATGCAAAGTGAACGTGCAATGGCAACTCTCTGCTTCTGTCCACCTGAAAGCTGTGCAGGATATGCCTCTGCTCTGTCAGCCAGATTGACTACATTAAGAAGTTCCATAGCCTTCTTCTCAGCTTCTTCTTTTGACTTCTTTAATAACTTCATTGGCGCTATTGTCATATTCTTTAAAACTGTCATGTGTGGGAATAAATTAAAATGCTGGAAAACCATCCCCATTTTCTGTCTGTGTAAGTTAATATTTACATTTTTGTCCATTAGGTTTACACCGTCAAAAATAATTTTTCCATCTGTAGGATGTTCTAAAAGGTTTAAAGTTCTAAGAAGAGTTGACTTACCACTTCCTGATGGTCCAATAATAACCACAACTTCACCTTTTCTAATATCTGTGGAAACACCGTCTAATGCTTTAATTTCCCCATCGTTATAATATTTTTTCACATCATCTACAACTATAAGAGAGCTATTATCGTTCATCATTTCGTAGTCTCCTTTCTAATTTACCAAGTAACCAAGAGAAAAACATTACCATAATCAAATAAACTGCTGCTACACCAAACAATGGCATAAATGCCTGATACGTAGCTCCTCTTACAATATCTCCTGCTCTTGTTAAATCAATTAATGCAACGTAACCTGAAACTGCTGTTTCCTTTAATAAAACAATAAATTCGTTTCCAAGCGTTGGAAGTACAGTCTTAAACGCCTGTGGAATAATTACATAAACCATTGTTTGAACATAGTTAAATCCAAGACTTCTTCCTGCTTCAAACTGTCCCTCGTCAATTGACATAATTCCACCACGAAAGATTTCCGCAACGTAAGCACCTGAGTTAATACCAAATGAAAGAATTGCCACAAAAATCTTATTGTTTGATGTAGCAAATATAATGTAATACATAATCATAATCTGAATTACTACAGGTGTTCCTCTTACAACTGTAAGATAAATTTTTGATATTATATTAAAAATAGCTAGAAGGATTTTTCCAAGTCCACCTTTCATTTCGCTATAATTCTTGTCATAAGATGCTCTTACTATAGCCACAACAGCACCTATTACAATACCTAAAATTAAAGCAAAGAAAGTTACAATTAATGTATTTCCCAGACCCTCTAAATATAATTGCCATCTGTCTTTATCTATAAAACTTATTTCAAATTGACGTTTTAAAGATATTGCGGAAATTATATTAACTTTTGTTGTTAAAACGTTTAATAAACTCTCCATTTTTACCTCTTTTTCCTAAAAATTAAGAGGTGTTCAATATAAATCGGATATTCACAATGTAATATCTTAACTTTATATTGCGGCACCTCCTAATTTGTATTTTTTGTTCTTTAATTATTCTGCCTTAATATACTTGTTAATAATCTTCTGAACTGAACCATCATCAATTAATTCTTTTAATGCTTTGTTAATTTTCTTTCTTAATTCAGGTTTATCCTTTGAAACAGCGATAGCATAATCTTCTTCTGCGTATGCTGTTTTAAGTAATTTAAGTCCTTTGTTAGCCTTAACAAAAGCCTTAGCCGGTTCATTGTCGATTACAACACAGTCAATCTTTCCTGTTACAAGTGCCTGAACTGCATCAGCGCCCTTGTTATATTCTTCAACTGTTCCTGAGCCTGCTTCCTTTAAATCATCTGTACAATAGATATCACCTGTTGTACCAAGCTGAACACCAACCTTAACATTGGCACCCTTTTTTAATAAATCTTTGTTAGTCTTTATCTTTGAGCCTTCTTTTACGATAATTGCCTGTACACCTGTTGCATATGAATCTGTAAAGTCTACACTTTCCTTTCTTTCATCGCTAACTGTCATACCTGCAAGACCCATGCTAACTTTTCCTGACTGAACAGCAGGAATAATTGAATCAAAAGCCATATCTTCAATCTTGAAGTTCATTCCTAATTTGTCTGCAATAGCTTTACCAATCTCGGCATCAATACCGATTACTTCATTGTTTTCACGATACTCATATGGTGGAAATTCTGCGTTAGTTCCCATAATTAATGTCTTATCTCCATCATCTCCACTCTTACTGCTTCCGCAAGCTGTAAACATTGTTGTAGCAAGAACTACTGTCATTAATAATGCTAGTAATTTTTTCATTATTTTTTATCCTCCTAAGTATATTGGTTTTATTACAAAACTATACACAATTATACTTAAAAATGCATATATTTGCAACAATAAAGAATTTTAACTAATAAAAAGAATGTCGCTTGCGACATTCTACGCACCGAGTGCGTGTTGCTTTAGCAACATTTTTACTTTCGCGCGAGTGTGCATCCCTAGTGGAACTTTTTTACTTAATAAGAAATTCTGAAAGAATTTCTTATTAAGTAAAAAACAGCCTCTGCTAATGGCACCCCTTTGTAATAAACATCACTCGCCATAAGCACAGACTGTACTTTATATTCATCGATTATAGGTCAGCTCCTAAAGTTGCTGCCATTACAGCTTTAATTGTATGCATTCTGTTTTCTGCTTCATCAAATACAACTGAATGTTCTGACTCAAATACTTCGTCTGTAACTTCCATCTCTGTAAGACCGAATTTCTCGTTAATCTGTTTTCCAATCTTTGTCTTTAAGTCATGGAATGCCGGTAAACAATGCATAAATACCACGCTGCCCTTTGCATTGTTAATCAAATCCATTGTTACTCTATATGGAAGCAAGTCGTTAATTCTTTCTTCCCATACTTCATCAGGCTCACCCATTGAAACCCAAACATCAGTGTAAATAGCATCAGCATCTTTTGTGGCAACCATTGGGTCTTCTTCAAATTCAATAATTGCACCTGTTTCTTTTGCAATCTTCTGACACTCAGCTACTAATTCAGGGTTTGGCTGGTATTTCTTTGGTGCACAACCTACGAAGTGCATACCCATTTTTGCACATCCAACCATAAGTGAATTACCCATATTGTATCTTGCATCACCCATGTATACAAATTTCAAGCCTTCTAACTTGCCGAATTTTTCTTTTAATGTAAGAAAATCTGCTAGAATCTGTGTTGGGTGAAATTCATTTGTAAGACCATTCCATACAGGAACTCCTGCGTACTGTGCTAACTCTTCTACTAAATCCTGTCCAAAACCTCTATATTCGATACCGTCAAACATTCTACCTAAAACTCTGGCTGTATCGGCAATACTTTCCTTCTTGCCAATCTGTGAACCTGTTGGATCTAAGTATGTAACACCCATTCCCAAATCATGAGCTGCCACTTCAAATGAGCATCTTGTACGTGTACTTGTTTTTTCAAAAATTACTGCTATGTTCTTTCCTCTTAAAACATCAACTAATTTTCCAGCCTTCTTCTTTGCCTTCAAATCCGCTGCTAAATCAATTAATGCTCCAATTTCCTCTGGTGTAAAATCAAGTAACTTTAAAAAATGTCTTCCTGTAAAATTCATAATGACCTCCATTGTATTATTTTAAGAATCAGATTTATCTTCCTTTTTATCTTCCTTAGATTCTATAATATCTTTAATGTACTCTAGTATTTTAATACTCTTTCCTGATTTATTCAATGTTGGAAGAGTATTAAATATATGTTTCCTATATTTATTAATATTATTGATGTAACCTGAACTGCTCTTTTCAAGTTCAGCTTTTCTTGCCTTCAGTTTCTCAATGTACTCGTTGCCACTCTTGCCTAACTCGTCTTTCTTCTCTTTCAGTTTTTCTATGTACTCGTTGCTACTCTTGCCTAACTCATCTTTTGCCTGCTCTGCTTTGTCAGCCATATCAATGGCTGAATTTCCCACAACATCTTTTATCTGATTTCCAATGTTGTTTAACTCCTCTGCAATTAAATCGAGCTGTCCAAGACTCTTCTTGATTCCAATAAGATTTTTCAATGTAACAATCATATCCACTGTAAAAATAATCACGAAGAAAATAATTAAAACAAATTTGCCTATGTCTGGCACTTTTTTTACTAAAAACATAATTGGTGTGTGTACGAATTTCACCGCAAATACAACAGCAAATCCCCACATAATACTAAAAGTAAGACAAATGTAGCCGCCTATGTTAAATGGTTTCTCCGAATAATCCCACCATCTCATGTGGAAGATTTTGTCAAGAATCCAGCCACCAAATAATTCAACAGTTGAACATATAATCATTCCTCCTAAAAACAATAACCATACATTATTTTTTACAGGCAGTAATATTATTAGAACACCCACCATTCCACAACCATATATAGGACACACCGGTCCATTTAAAAAACCTCTGTTGACTACTTTCCCGGTGGTAACTGCCACAAAGGCAACTTCCACACACCAGCCTAGAAAACTGTATATAAAAAACAAAAGCATTATTTCATAAACTGAGAAAATCATAACCCCTCCAGGTAAAACAAATTATTGTTAACAACGTTTCCCATTATTATATGAAAAAAACAAAACTGACACAACCCACAAATATATATAAAAAGGTGCTGTATTAAATCCAATTAATCCAAAAACAAGGCGCAGAGTACTCCGCGCCTTGTATATATCATGTGGTAATTCCACATGGCAAACAAACTATTTAATTATCAAATTAATTTCCAACTAGAATAACTTGTCAAGTAACTGATATAAGTAACCCTGTGCTGGGAAAGTCATAGCAAATACAAGTGAAACGATTGTCATTAACTTGATTAAGATGTTAATTGATGGTCCTGATGTATCCTTGAATGGATCACCTACTGTATCACCAACAACTGCTGCCTTATGAGCTTCGCTACCTTTTCCGCCACCGAAACCACCTTCGATGTACTTCTTAGCGTTATCCCAGGCACCACCTGCGTTTGACATGAAGATAGCCATCATAACACCACAAACTAATGCTCCTGCAAGCATACCACCAAGTGCTGCTGCACCAAGTAAATATCCTACAACAAGAGGTGTAATTACTGCTAAAACTCCAGGAATAATCATTTCATGGAGAGCAGCCTGTGTTGAAATACCTACACATGACTTGTAATCAGGCTTTGATGTTCCCTTTAAAATACCGTCATCTTCTCTAAACTGACGACGAACTTCTTCGATCATCTTGTTAGCAGCTTTACCAACTGAGCTCATTGTAAGAGCTGAGAAAATAAATGGAAGCATACCACCAATTAAAAGACCGATAACTACTGTTGAATCTAAAATGTTAATGTTCTTAATTTTTGCAACTTCTGCGTATGATACGAATAATGATAAAGCTGTAAGAGCTGCTGAACCAATAGCGAATCCCTTACCAATAGCTGCTGTTGTGTTACCAACTGCATCAAGCTTATCTGTAATATCTCTTACACTGCTGTCAAGTCCTGACATTTCTGCAATACCACCGGCATTGTCAGCGATTGGACCATAAGCATCAACTGCGATTGTCATACCTGTTGTTGATAACATACCTACAGCTGCAAGTGCGATACCATACATACCAAGTAATTCAAATGAAACAAGTACACCAAGTACGATAAATAAAATTGGAATAGCTGTTGACTTCATACCAACTGATAAACCACTGATAATATTTGTTGCTGCTCCTGTTTCTGAGCTTTCAGCGATTTCTTTTACACTCTTATATTTTTCTGATGTGTACATTTCTGTAATCTTACCAATTGCTGTACCAACAACTAAACCTGCAAGTACTGCAAAGAATGCCTTGAATTCACCAAATAATGTATAACTTAAAATAGCTGAAGCAATAATCTGAATTGCTGTAGCTGTGTACTCTCCTAAGTTAAGAGCCTTCTGAGGATCAGAACCTTCTTTTCCTCTAACAAAGAATGTAGCAATAACTGATGCTAACACACCGATTGCTGCCATTGCGATTGGGAATATGATTCTTTCCATTCCGAAATCATCTCCACCTGCTACTAATGAAGCAACTGCTAAAGTTACAACTGATACTAAAGCACCAACATAACTTTCAAAAAGGTCAGCTCCCATACCTGCAACGTCACCTACGTTGTCACCTACGTTATCAGCGATAACGGCTGGGTTACGAGGATCATCTTCAGGGATTCCTGCTTCAACCTTACCTACAAGGTCAGCTCCTACGTCAGCAGCCTTTGTGTAAATACCACCACCAACTCTTGCGAAAAGAGCGATTGATGAAGCACCTAAACTGAATCCTGTAAGAACGCTAACTGCTTCTTCTGTAAATCCTGTTGTGTTCATAATGATAACAAGAATTACGCTAAGTCCTAAAATACCAAAACCTACAACGCAAAGTCCCATTACTGCACCACCTGAGAATGCAATTGAAAGTGCCTTGTTCATACCACTTTCCTTTGCAGCATTTGCTGTACGAACATTTGCCTTTGTAGCAACGTTCATTCCAACGTATCCTGCTAATGTTGAAAGTACAGCACCTACAATAAAGCAAACTGCTGTAAGCCAATCAATACCAAATCCTAACACTACGAAAAGTATGGCAACGAATACGATTAAAATCTTATATTCTGAGAATAAAAATGCCTTTGCACCTTCTGCAATAGCGCCGGAAATTTCTTTCATCTTTTCATTTCCTGCATCGCTTTTGTTAATCATTGCTGCCTTAATTCCTGCAAAAATAACAGCTATGATACCAGCGATTGGAGCTAAATAAATTAAATTCTCCATGTTTTCTCCTTTCAATATTAATGAAGTGATTTTTTCTCCATTGTCTTTTTCCATGCTCACTCTATCTTTTTTTGAACACGGTATTGTTAAAATTATAACAAACTTTCGAGATATTTCAATACTTTATCATCAAAGGTTGATTATTTCAATAATTTTTTCTTATTTCAAATTTCCGATTTTTCACCATATAAAGTGAAAATATTTTGTACCTTTTGTCTATAAAGGTTTTAAGTCGTGATTAATTATGTAATGTTTCAACTAATAAAAGTTAATTTTATTAAGTTTTAATGTGCTTTTTCTACAATTTATTAAGTTTAGGCAAAGAATATTGTTTCCGCTATTATTTTCTCTTCGTGATAATGTATCTTCTGCAAAAACATATTTTAGCACAATAGCTAATTTCTTATTATATGAAAATAGCATCTGGTAGACTCTAACTTTTCTTTCTTCCAGATGCTACTTTTACTTACTTACTTTCTTTTCATTGGTACAACCTGAAGAGTTTTTCCCAAAGAATTTAATATCTTCAAAACAGTTGATAACTGTGGATCCGTAACTCCTTTTTCCATTCTTGAAATTACAGGTTGCTTTATTCCACTCATTGCTTCCAGTTGCTTTTGTGTAATACCGTTCTCTTCTCTTGCATTTATCATTTCACTTATAATGTCAACACGTACTTTACTTTCGGCAATTTCCTCTGGCGTAAATAATTGTTTTTCCAATTCATCCCAAGATGAATCTCTTGGATTTATTTTTGCCTTACTCATAATCCCTACTCCTTTCAATATAATCCTTCATTAATTTATTAGCTTTTTTTATTTCCCTTTGTGGTGTTTTCTGTGTTGTCTTAAAATATTCAAATAATCTTGGATTTTGTTTAGTTTTATCAGGCTATCTTTAGTATTTTTTGCTTTCAAGGAAATAATATACTCTTTTACAGGTTCATTTCCTTTTTTATCCTTATAAAAACTAATTTTATACATTAAGTTATTTCCTCCTCAAATCAAATATAACTTAAATGCATATTTATGTCAATAAACTTCCAGTCTATTTCTATTAATATTTAACATTATTATATTTTGTTTCTTGAGATATTCTGTTTTTCAATTTGGTATTTTATTTTTCTTAACTTTTATGTTATACTTTAGTTGGTTTGTGAAGTTTTTACTTTACAAAATTAAATATAACTGAAAAATATGAAAGGAGTACGCATATGAGACATGAATTAGATCACATCGACGAACAGATAATTAAACTTCTTCACGAAAACGCCCGCACCCCCCTTAAAACTATTGCGAGCCAGGTTTTTTTATCTTCTCCTGCTGTTTCAGCAAGAATTGAGCGACTAGAACATGCAGGAATTATTACAGGCTACACTGCAAAGGTTAATCCGGCAGAACTTGGGTATCACATTAAGGCTTTTATTAATTTGGAAGTCAATCCTGATCAGAAAAAGGATTTCTATCCATATATTAAGAGCTGCAACAACGTTGTTGAATGTAACTGTGTTACAGGAGATTATGCAATGCTTGTTGAAGTAATGTTCAAGAGCACAGAGGAATTAGACCATTTCATTGGCGAGTTACAAACTTTTGGAAGTACCAAGACTCAGATAGTTTTCTCAACTTCTGTTGAGCATCGTGGAATTCCAATGTCAGATGATTAGGAAATGAAACTTTTTTAGGATGAGACTTGTTCTCATCCTTTTTTTTTTGCATTTAAAATGATACCATATAAATACGTTAATAACTTGAGAACAAAATTCTATGTTTTTATATTATGGCATCATGGTTATACTTTTACCATAGTTATACTTTTAGTCTAATAAATTTGAACCATGTTTTATGATAAAAATTATCATTTACAACTATTATTAAGAAACGGATTATAATTATGAAATATCAATTAGAAATAAACTATTTTTTATATTTGTTAAAATGTGCAGTTGCGGACATAGTTCCGAAACCTGCCGAAAAAGAAATTAATTGGGAAGTTGTTTACAAATTCGCCAAACTTCATAAGATGACTTCAACGTTATACTTTAGTATTTCAAAACTACCTGACGATTATAAGAGTTCAATTACTCACCTTGAAGAATATTCTCTTGATTATAAAAAGAATATTGTTTTAGATGTCAACAGAGCTTACGAATTAAAGAGAATCGAAAAAACTTTAGCCGAAAATAATATTGATTATATATTTTTAAAGGGAAGTGTTTCAAAAAAGTTTTACATTGATTCTTCAATGCGACCAATGAACGACATTGATATACTTTTTAGGGGGGCAGATTTAAAAGAAGTCACAAAATTATTTGAAGCTATGGGTTACGGCATTGCCCACAGTAGTGCCAAAGATATTTGTTGCATAAATAAAAGTAACCACCTGCTAGTTGAAATGCAAACTCACTTGATTGATGAAGGCTACACTCTTTGGTACAACTATCTCGAAAAAATCTGGGGACATTGCAGTTCATTGCCTGACAAACCAAATCAATATTTAATGACTAAAGAAGATTTTTACATTTATCATGTTATACATATGGCAAAACATTTTCTAAATGGTGGCATCGGAATTAAGCATTTTCTGGATTTATATATTATGAATAAAAATAAATATATTGAAAGTGCTAAGGTGGATTCCTGTCTTGAAGTTTTAGGTGTTCTACAGTTCAAAAATACAATAGAAAACCTTTGCCTATACTGGTTTGATGGTGTGAATAATTTTGATAACCATAAAGATGTTCAACTTTTAACCAAATATATTTTCCTTGGTGGAGCATTTGGTAATTCACAGAATCAGGAAGCCGGTTCATTAGCCAAAAGTGGAAAGAAGAAGACCTCTTTAGCAGCCAAACTCTTTCCTTCAATGGATACAATGATTAATTTTTACGGTTCATTCCTGAAAAATCATAAATGGCTTCTGCCACTGTATTGGTTAAGACTTAATATAGAGCGATTGCTTCGTTTTGATAAAAAAAGCAAAGCCAAACTAAAAATAATCAAATCCTTAAGTGATGAGGACATCAAAAATACAAAAGAAGTTTTTACAATCTGCGGACTGATATAATTCAAGGCCCCTTATGATAGGTTTTATCCTAAGGAGCCTTTTTATTATTTAATATTTAATTTAAAATTTGTAAAATTGGAAAATGTATTCCCTGTTTTATTTTTTCCAAGAAAACAGATAACACAATCGATATCACTAATGTAATCTATCTAAAATACAGACCTACATTTGTATTTCCCAATATCGTCCACGTTTATGCTTTGTCTTTATCATTCATTTTCTCGGCATACTTTTCAAATTTCTCGCCTTCTTTTTTTGCCATTTTCTCTTTTTGGCGGTCGGTGGTTCTTACATAAATTTTATTTGAAACACTTTGCTCTTTGGCTCCGAATTCTTTTTCTGAAACTTTTCCGTAACCTCCAGGAACAGGATTTTCTTCATCATCGTAATCACCGTATGTGCCATAACCACTATAATAATTATAGCCATACTTTCCGTAATACTTGCTGCCATATCCTTTTCGATAGCCATAACCATAATGTTTTCCATAGTTATAGCCGTATGTAATATTAAGTTTTCCTGCAGAGCCGTTTAAAATACAACCTAAAATCGGTATTCTCGTATATGAAAATTCCTGAATTGTGTCAATGATTTTATTTACTTTTGCGCAGTCTTCTTTTACCACATAAATTACACCATCACTGTGTTTTGCAAGAACTGCCGCATCAGACAATTCACTACATGGCGGTGCATCTATGATTACATAGTCAACTTTTGCTTTTGCGTTGTTAATGAAATTCCCCATGGCTTCAGAATTCAACTGTTTAATGGGATCCTTTGATGGAATTGTTGGTGCAATCATAAGCACTCTTGTACCCTCTAAGTTGACAATTGCCCCACTGCTTTTTAACTTACCTGCAAGGAAATCATCCATTTTGAAATCGTATGTATCCTGTTCAACCATTTTGTGTAATGATGGTGAACGGAGATTTCCATCAATTAACATTACTGTATGTTGGCTTTTTGACAATGAGTACGCAAGATTGAGAGCCACTGTACTTTTCCCCTCGCCCTTTACTGTACTTGTAACCAATATAACTTTCGCATTATGTTTTGCAAATTCTCTCTCGCACCTTGAGTTCACAGAACGCATAGCCTCTAAATATCTAAAACCAACAGCTTTATTTAAAATAGAGCAGTTCTTCAATTTATTTTTTCTCTGATTAAGAGAAACTCCCGGCAAAATGCCGAGAAAATTTACATTCAGATATTTCTCAACATCTTCCCTGTTTCTAATAGTTCTAACGAAAAATCCGTAAATAATACTTGGTACAATTCCAATTAATAAACCAATGAAAGCATATATAATAGTCTGCTTCCATGGTGAATATGGATTCGTTGGTTCTTCAGCAACAACCGGTTCTTCTAACACATCAAGCTTTGTGTCACCAATTACAAATTCTGCCACACTGCCATAATTTTTCATTACAGACTGTGCCACCTTATAATTCATTTGTGGATTAGGACCTGCTGTAACTATACTTAAAATATTTGTATCAGGTACAGCCGAAATTGTAATAGTTGATGGCATATAGTCAATGTTCAGGTCTTTTTTAATTACCTCATAAAAAACTTCGTTGTTAATTAAGTAATTAAAACTTACACTTAAAATAGATGCCAACTGGGTATTGTTGGTGTATGAACGGTCCTCTCGACCATCATACTGTGCTGCTGTAATTGAGAAAGTTGCCTTTGTCTCATAATTAGGTGAATAGCCCGCCGAATAATTATGATGACCAATAAATCCACAAACTACAATGGCAACTACCATTATTATCCAGAGTTTTTTTAATGCCTTAAAAAAATTGGAAATAATCTGAGACAGGTCCATAGGTTCCTTATCAACAGCTTTCCTAGTATTATAACTATTCATGAGCAACCTCCTCCCCATCTTCAAAATTCTTAAACACACTTGCAGTTTCTCTTATTTTGAACTTCTTATAATCATTTAAAATACAGCCTAAGAATCTGCTATCTGCATCATTCATAATATTAATGCAGTTTTCAATATCTTTTTCATAGGAAAAGTCCTGTCTGATTACAAGCAGTGAAAAATCAACGTCATCAAGTAACGCTTCCGTATCTGAAAGCATGGACATTGGAGGTGTATCTATAATTACAAAATCAGCAAACTTTCTACACTTTTTAATTAAGTCCTTCATGGCACCTGATTTTACAAATTCATAAGTGCTACTATGGCCCTTTGTGGACATAACAAGATTAAGCCCCTGCCTATCACGATACATAGTTTGATCTAAACCACATTCCCCCTGTAAAAGTCTTACCATATCAGTTACCTGCTCTTTTGGAATATCAAGCATCTTACAAATGGCAGGCTTACGCATATCTGCATCAATAACAATAACTTTCTTGCCTTCTTTTACAAGAGACAAGGCAATATTAAGCGCCACCGTAGATTTTCCTTCGTTCTCACAAACACTTGACACCAAATAAACATTTTTAGATGGCTTGCGGTCGTGTTCGTATTCAAGTTTTATTCTTATGTTATTAAAAGATTCTATAAACTTAGTTGTAATAATGGGACTTGTAATAAGCAGAGCTTTTACACTTTGAACAATTTTTGATTTCACAGTTCTGTTTTTATTTTCATGGTAAATTGTACCAAACAAGTCTGTGTCTAACTGCTCTTCAATTGCTGCCTCGGTCTTAATTGTCCTTCTTAAAATACTAACTAAACATAATCCAAGAAGCGTAATCACCCCACATATGCCACCTACCTGAAGAGATTTCTTTCTAGGCATAAGTGAATTGTCTGCAAAAGTAGGCACAATAGGTGCCTCAAGAGGATCAAATACTGCATCAGATGTTAAATACCCTGACAGATCTGCATAATTATCCATAATTGCGCCTACTGTCTTAAATGACAAAATAGGATCTTTTGATGTAACTGAAATTTTCATTAAATTAGTTTCTTCAATTAGAGAAACATTCATAGTTGCATCTAAAGATGATACATGCAAGTCCTCTTTGATTTTATTATTCATAATATCAGAATTCATTAAATTCTGAAAAATTTCCACAACGTTTTGTGCAAAAATTTTATTTGTATAAACATAGCCTGTGCTTTGCTTTGGTGTAACTACATAAATACCTGTACTTGTATATTCAGGAACATAAGTAGTGCTAATATAAGCATGGGTAAACATGACTCCTGCTGCTGCCACCATAACGATTATCCACCAACTGCTAATAACATCTTTGGCTAAGCTAAACAAATCTATATTTCGTAAATTAATAATTTTATTCTTCATTGGTAAACCTCGCTACTCTTCAACCATAACTGTCAAATAGGCTGTTCCTTCATTTCCACTTAAATCTTTTACAGAATACTCAACTAAATAGCAACCTGCTTTTTTTGTTTTTACAGACGAACTTGTTACACGCACATTGTTTTTGGAAATCGCTTTTCCTCTATTATCCTCTACGCTTTGAATATATTTCTTTGGATTAAAAGACTCTCCAACCTTTGTGTAAACAATGTTTTGCGACAACTTAATTACAGGGCTTAAATTATTATCCTGCTTAATAACTACAACCGCTTTTAATTTCACTGTATCGCCCAAACTGTTAGTTACCTGAGCCGTGATAGTATTATCACCTGAAATATTTGTCGAAATATCCTTTGACAAAATCTTTACTTTTCTGCTAATGTCACCGTCGAACACATCAGTTGCTCCAATAACCGACTTAACATCAACATCTGTACCTGTGTCAAAGCACAAGGACTGCGACAAAACGAATCTTGGTTTCTTATAATCTGTAAACTGAATTTTTCTCGTTGCCTTGGTTACTACACCTCTTGAATTGGCAACTGCATATGTAATATTACAAATATGATTTTTCTTATCCACAAATTTGGATATCGACTCCACAACAAGTCTTGATGTAATATCACCATCTTTGCTATCCTTTGCAACAACACCTTTTAATAAAGCATCCTTGTCCTTGACCGATACTTTTTTAACCTGACCTGCATTATCTACAGATATAACCGGTGCGCTCTCATTGGTGTGAGATTTGGTATACGCCCAGTTGATTACATATGTAATTGTTGCTGCTAAAAAAATAACAATTATTATATATTTAATGTACTTCATGATTTCTCCTTTGGGTGGGGGGCTATGAAATATGGAAGAGATTTTTGATTGTTCTCTTAACTTTTCTTAATGCCCTTACAATAAATTTATCTTTTAAACAGTTTTCAATTAGCTTTATTACATCCTTACAATTATCCAACTTTTCCATAAATTGATTATATTTTCTATGCATGTTAGCATTATAAAAATATGAAGGATTATATTTTGTTATTTCTTCTAGATTAACCTGTCTAATACTAAACTGTTCACTAATTTTATTAAATATTTTCTCGCCTTTTAAGGTATTCACAAAAACTGCTGAAGTTCCCTGGTTATCAAACATTTCAGGTATGGCATCATCTATTCCCCAATAATCAGCTAAGGTAATATCGCTTACTCTATTAAAGCCACGATTCTTACATTCATAGCAGGCTTTTTTCAAAAACAAATCTGCTAAAAAGCCACGCATGTAAATATTGTCGCTATGATTTTCCTCAAAGACGGTTCCATCTACATATTCTACCTTAAAATTATAATCATACCAACCTTTATCTTTATTTCTAAAATAAATATTTTTTATTTCACCTTTTTCTTTTAAGTAATCCGAATACCTGTCCCACACTTTTTCATCAGGCATTCCATGACATATAAAATCAACCTTTAAAAGGGTTGGATAATCCTTCTTTAAGAAGGAACTTAAGCCTGCATTTTGGCAGGGAGTGCCAACAAACATTACCCTTTTTCCTTTTTCAAGAACTTCCTTAATCTCTTTAAAAGTATTTCCTAATCTGCTTGGTGCATATTTACTTCCCATAAACTGTGCAAGCTCATTTACACTGGAGCATTTTGCATGCTCCACGCTAAACCCATCATTGAACCTTGCACTGTACACTATTCCACCTTGTTCAATAAAATCTTTTGCAAGAGCGAAATAACATCCACCGGAGGAACTCTTCTGTCTTATTGATGTGTTTTTATTAATACAGGCATAGGCTTTAATTGTACTTTTGTTAATCATGTTTTTTCCTTACATCTATTACTTCTTTCGCATTGAGTGATGATTTTTAACTCTAGAAATTTCTCTTTATAATTTTCAAAATTAATTCCTTTGTTTGACCAAACTCAGGCATCAAGAAGGTTGCTCCTAAGAATATTACATTTGCAATGCCAAATATAACTATTCCTTTAACTACAAATCCTACTACACCTGACAATGATATATGTACGCAAACAGCGTAAGTAATTACGCACATAATGCACACCAGCCCTGTGTAGAAAATCATCTTAAAAATAAATTCAATTGCATTTCTTTTAAAAATAACAGTAAACAGGTTATATATTAACCAAGGCATACCAATAAATGCCATTGTTAAAATTGTGGAAAGCAAAATTCCAAACAAGCCTATATAATGAACTAATATTAGGTTTAAGCCAAGGTTAGCCAAAGAAACTACCAGTGGTCGCCACTTATCCTCATGCCACATTCCTGCTGCATCCTTGTACATATTAATAAGTGTATTTATATTTCGAACAAAGAAATATATGCAAATGCAAATAACCAAATTAAAACTTAACATAGACTTCTCGCCCACCCACATTTTCATAAATGGTTGATACAATCCAAGCAGGCAACATGTGCAAACCGATGCTATCCAACAAACTATGTATAAAAATTTCTTTAAATCATTGTAGTTCTTATCTTCACTTTCAATTATAAGACTATTTCCTACACCCGCCATACAGGCATTGAAAATAATCATTATAAATCCATATATGGATGACATTATATAAAAATAATTATTATATATTGCGAGAGTTGTTAATCCTAAAAAGGTTGATATGACAATTGTATCTGCTGAATCAACTACTGCACCACCTATTTTTGATGTAAACAAATCTCTTACCTTTCTATGGATTTCTTTTACCTCTGTTCTTTCAATATTTCCTCTTGCTTTATATTTAGGATACATTTTATTACATTTATATGCTGCATATAAATTATTAAATATCCCAGTTGTAAGTGTAATTGTTAAATATAAATAGTAATTCGATATGCTTATTAAAAAAATTGCCTGAATTATGTATTGTAATGTTGATGAAACAATCGTAACTTTAGCAATCATATCGTTTCTTTGATGTGCTCCGAATAAACATGTTTTATAGGCAAACAACCAATATGATAAAACTGTCGCGCCTAAATTCATTAAATATAAAACATAAATATTTATATCTTCAGGCACACTTCCCGAAATTAATTTAGGAATGAACGGTACTAATATAAGTCCTATTACTAAGATTACAGCACCAATGATTCGATAATATAACTTGTACAGATTCATTAATGCACAAATTTTCTCTGTATCATCTTCAGCAATTGGTTTGTACATACTAAATACAAGGGCTGAACCAACTCCCAACTCTGCTAAGTTAAGCACACTTAAAATGGAGGTAAACAAGCTGTTCAAACCTAAATACTCCATGCCTAATGTGTATATAAATATAGTTCTTAAAATGAATGGTCCTAATAATTGATAAATTTTTAGGAACACTCCGTATATTATGTTTCTTGTTGCGTTTTTTGTTCTTTCGATTTTCATTTTCTTTCCTCAAATTTATAACTCTGTCTCAAAATTTAAAGATTGCTTTAAATATTTAATTGATTTATCCTTTAACATATCTATATTTTCTTTATTATATTTTACTTTTTCCCCTATTATATTGTCTAAATTTTCATCAATCTGTCCGATAACGCTATTATTTCCAATAATCTTAATTAAGTTTTCCAATCTCGACCACATATCTGGAACATTATCATTTCTTTCAAAAACTCTAAAAGGTTTGTCAAAAATTGTTGCAAATACACTTCCGTGGAATGAATCTGTAAAAAAGATTTGACAATGAGATATTACATATACAAATTCTGTTGGATCAAACGAAAAATATTTTAAATTATCAATATCCTTATCCCACAACCATTCACTATATATATCTACAATTGGATAATTATATCTTTTTGATAAACTATCTATATAACTTTTAACTTCCTCACTCTTATTTCCTATAAAATAAGTTGCTATATATTTCTCTGGTAATTCAACATTAGGTTTATTTTGAAAATTGCACCACTCTTCTTTACTTAAAAGCAATGTTGGATCTAGCACTACCGAAACATTAACATTAAGTATGTCCCTTATAATTCTTGCCCCAGATTCTTCTCTTACAGATATTTTTTTCATATCTTTTAAAAGTTCTTTAAACATGTTCATATATTTCTTTGGTAATTCGCCAACCCCAAAACTAGCAGCGTAAGCAATTCTTTTTTTAGATGGTGCAAAATATGCTGTTGCTCCTTCCATATCAGCTAAACATGTATCATACATCGGATTCCATATCTGATCACTTCCGCATACAAAATAATCGAATTCCTCATTGATCCCACTTTTATAATGATTTTCATGTGTCCAATACCTACTTATATTTAAATATTTCTTGTCAAATTTTCTAAAAATATTTTCTCTTCTACAAATTCCTGATCTATAATTTATTTTTAATATGTCCCTAATTAATGTTTTTAACTTATAAAATATTAATTTAACTTTGTCTTCCTTTTTTCTGTTTACAGTTTCAACCTCATAACCTAAATCTTTCAGTGTTTTTAACAATGCGTAATTTTGTAATTTATTTCCATAATTTCCTTTGCTTATTGACGTAATTATCCCAATTTTCTTCATCACTTCTACATCCTTCATTTTAATTTTCCATCCATTCTCTAAACTAACACTCCTTGTTATGTAAAGTAACTCTCTTCTCTTTTAGTGGCAACTCTACATAATCCCATACTCTCCATATTAATTTACTTGCTTTTTATGTTCCTTCTTTGCTTCCACAGTATTATTTTCGCAATTATTCATAAAAAAAATCAACATATACTCCTATTTCACTTATTGTTTTATTTGCAAACAAATTTACCTATCCAAAACTGTCTCCCATTCTTTTATATTTTTCTCGACTTCAAAGAAACTTTTCCTTAGCGAAGCCATCTTTCTATAATTTTCTAGCTTCTCTTTATCCATTATTAGTTCTTCAATAGCATTTTGAATATCTGAACTTTCATGTCCAATTAGCATACCGTACTTTCCGTTTTCAAGTAATTCTATAGGTCCCGTACATCTTGTGGAAATAACTGGTATACCTAATATTAAACTTTCTGCCACTGTCAAACTAAAAGATTCATGTCTTGATGAGCATACATAAACGTCTGCTTGAATCAATATTGAATATGGATTCTTCACATACCCAAGCAAATGTACATTATCTTTTAAGCCCAACTTTTCAATTCGATTTGATAACGCTTCATAATCTTCCCCCATTCCGATTATATATAACTCACAATTTTTATTTTCTTTAATTATTGGTTCTACAGCATCAATTAAAATATCAAAGCCTTTCTGATTGGTCAATCTACCTATGCTTACAATATTAAATTTGTCCTTATTTAAATAAACTTCTGGTTTTTCTTTTGCCTTATTTTCTATTTCTTTAACAGGCACAATATTATAGCAAACCTTTGTTTTTTCGTTAAATCCAAACTTGTTATTAAATTTTTTTGCACAATCTTTTGACACACATACAAACTCATCTACATCCTTAAAATATGCCTGTCCTTCTTCTCTTGTAAGACTTGGTACATAATTTTTGTCTAATTCCACATCCATATGTATCCATGAAATTCTTCTTGCCGTCTTTGACTTTTGTATTATTTTTGTTGGAAAACTATACCCACAGCCTATCTCTATATCATATTTGTCACCTATTACTAATTTATGTAACAATTTCAAAGGTATTGACTCATATAATCTTCTCAATCTCCAATAATATTTAAAATTATCTTCAGGCCCAACCGGCAAAATTTGCTTATTGTGTATATGTTTGCCTAATTCTTTTTGATATCTACCGTCTGGCTCCAATTGTATAACCGTTATGTCATATTTATCACTAGACAAATTGTTTACCAAATCTAGTGTAGCTTTTTCTGTTCCCCCATTATTCATAGAATCACAATAAAAAAGTATTTTCTTTCTTTTCATAGAATCTGTCACCTCATAAAACAAGAAGAATCTTCGAATTTTAACCTATTGTTTTTTTTAAAAACAATCCAAAATAATTTCTGGAATCATACTCTAGATTACTCTGTACAGTTTCTCTTGCACATTCTCCCATTTTCTTAGCTTTTGCCTCATTTATCATCATTTTGTTCATCTCGTCTGTTAAGTTATTGACAATATCTTTTTCTTTATTAACAATAACTGCACATTTGTCATTAACAATTTCGGGCAAGCCTCCAGAATTAGTAACAATCAAAGGAAGTCCTGATGCCATTCCTTCCAAAGCCACCACTCCAAATGGTTCTTCCCAAATAGAAGGCACCACTAAACAATCTGCAATTTGATACATTAAAGGCATTTTGTCTGGATTAACAAAACCAGTAAATATAATTTTGTTTCTAACCTTTTCTGCTTCTTTCTGTACTTTGCAAGTATATTCATCCTTAACATTTTCTTCGCCAAACCATGATTTGCCAACAACTAACAGTTTTGTATCTTCTCTATTTATTTTCTTAAAAGCTTTTACTAATTCCAAGACTCCTTTATAAATATCTATTCTTCCACTATATATAAAAACAAAGTCCTTGCTACTAATTCCATATTCCGCTCTCATATATTGTTTTTCCTTATGGGATATCTTAACCAAATATCTTTTAAAATCTATACAATTATATAATACATCTACATTTTTTGATCCTGTTATTTTTATAAAATCATTCTTTGTATAATTACTAACTGCTAATACTTTTCTTGCTGTTTTTCCAATTAATTTTGCGATGATTATATGATTTGGGTCATCACCAATGTTATTGTGTAAAACGTAAATCAAATTATTTTTATTGGCTGTTTTTTCATAGATGTCCCTGTACGCCATAGTATTATTATGTATTACTATATAATCATAGCTTTCCTTTTTTAGTAACTTAATAAGTTCTCTGGAAAAAGAAGTTCTCCATTTTTTTATTTTAAATAAAGCATACAGACTATTAACTATTTTATTTTTTATCCTTGTAAATGTTTTTATATTTACTACTTTAATATTTGTATTTCTATAGCCTCTTTTTTGGATATTTTCATCATCAATTGTGTAACAATCTATCGTGCATTTATTTTCTATTTCATTTTCCTTTAGTAATTCTTCTATTAAGACCTCAACAGCTCCACCTTTTACGGCCGGAACAGGCAAATACCCAGGAGTAATCATTGCTATCTTCATCTGTTTCTCCAACTATTCTCTATGTATATGATTTTTAATTTTCTCAATCCACAAATAAACATACAACTTTATCCATTTTCTTTGAAAATACATTTTAGATATTCTGTCGTTATTTGAATATTTCTCTATTTCTTTAAAATTCCATTTTCTAAAATTTGCTGCATTTACTTTAAAGTTAGAATACTTATTATTAATGTCAAATAGTCTCTTAACCGTCAAAGACAATTCGCTAAGCATCTCCACACTATATTTTTCTAAACAATTATACTTTATTATTAACGAATAAATCTTATGCGGTACTTTCTGAATCTCATCTACGTTATTTTTTAATGACTGTAATGCTGATGTTGCATTTACTCTATAATAATACAATTTGTCTTTTATTATTTTAACTCTATTACAATTCAGCAAATATTCTAAATTGAAAACCAAATCCTCTGCAAACTGTAGATTTTGAAAATAAATGTTTCTGTTTTCTATTACTTCTCTTTTATAAATGCCACGCCATATTGATGAATAGTACCTACCTCCACCAAACATATTTCTAATTATCTTCACTACTTCATAGCTTTGATATACTTTGTATTCTAATATATCTTCGCAAGAAATCTCTTCTCCGGCTCTTACAGTTATGTAATTGCAGAACACAACTTGCGACTTAGATTCTTCAATGTTTTTCAACAGACATTCCACCATATCTTTTCTAATCCAATCATCACTATCCACAAACATAATATATGGACTATTAGAATATTTGATTCCCTGATTTCTGGCATTAGATACACCAATATTTTCTATGTGAAATACTCGTATTCTTGAATCTTTCTTTGCCCATTCTTCACATATTCTGCCTGATGAATCCGTAGAATCGTCATCTATTAAAAGAATTTCAATATCTTCTTCAGTTTGTTTTGTTATACTTTCAACACACTTGTCTAAATACGCTTCTGCATTGTAAACAGGTACTATTATGCTTACTTTCATTTTAACTCTCCGAATTGCGGTCAATTATTTTGCAAAATTCTTCATAATATTTTTGCAAATTATATTCTTTTGCTTTCTTATAGCCATTTTCAGCTATTTTATTACTAAGCTTTTTGTTTTCTATTATTTTTATAATATTTTCTTCTAATTCTTTCTCTAATCTTTCATCTTTATTACACAAAATGCTACTGTTCTTATCTGTATATTCAACTATTCCTCCTGAATAAGTTGTTACAACAGGTATTTTACATGCCATAGCCTCTATAATTGTTAATCCTGCTGGTTCTTCCCATATTGCCGGAAAAACAGCGACATCAGCAACATTGTAAACATTCCCTAGTTCTTTATATTTTATATAGCCTGTAAATTTAACTTTATCGCCTAATTTTTTTATTTTAGCAATAACATCAGATGTATAACTATCTATATTATTTGTTCCTGACTTTGAACTCCCAACAATAATTGTTTTTATATTTGAATATTTCTTATTAAGATTTTCAACCACATTAAGTAATTGCATTACTCCTTTTTCTCTAGAAATTCTTCCTGCAAATAATATAGCAAATTCATCTTGTCCAATTCCATATTTTGCTCTATATTTATTTTTTTCTTCAAAAGACAAAGGTCTAAATATTTCTAGATTAGTACAATTTTTTAATACTTTTATTTTAGAACTCGATACATTTTCTAGCTCTAACACTCTATGCTTAATGTAATTACTTACTGTAATGATTCCTGCCGATTTGTTTACTGCATTTTTAATTAAATTTACATATCTATTATCCAGCTCTATGTTTATAAAATCATTATGTAAATGAAGCCAAACTTTCTTATCATATTTTTTTGTATAAGAAATAAACGGCTGTATTGTATTTTCCAAAATTATTTCATCCACATTACTCTTATCTATCAGTTTAATTATTTTCTTAAAATCAATTGGTTCCGGATATGTTCTTATTCCATATATTTTCTATTATAAAAACGCTTTATTTTACTCAACAAATTATCTTGTTTATGTGGGACAAACATGAATTGACTATACTTATATTTTTTTTGTGCTTGTACAGCTTGTTTATCTAATACACTATAAACAATAAATTTATATTTCTGTTGTTTTTCATTTTCGTCTAAAAGTTGCTGAACTAAAGTCTCAGCTCCACCACCCTTCACTGCCGGTAATGGCAATATACCGTTTGTCACAATTGCAATCTTCTTCATATTATCTTACCCTTTTTGCAAACTCATCATAATAATTGATTTTCCAAAACTCTCTTGTTCTTTCCAATTTTTTCCTAGCGTTTCTAACTAATTTTTCTGCTATTTGTACTTCTTTAATTTTCAACATAGCACATTCTAATTCATCAATAATATTTTCTCTATCTATTAAAATAGCTGTATCGGCATTTAATACCTCCACTAAACCTCCAGACTTGGTAGATATAATTGGTACTCTCATTGCCATCCCTTCGAGAGCTACAACTCCAAATGGTTCCTCCCACATTGATGGAATAATCAAAGTGTTTGCTAAACCATATATTTCCGGCATATCCTCTGGATATACATAACCTGTAAAGATAATTTTGTCCTTTATTTCTTCTGATTCTTCAATTAAAGAATTAAAATATTCATCTTTATCAATTTGATTATACCATCTGCTACCTACAACCATTAACTTAGCATTTGGTGCCTTAGCTAACACTTTTTTAAAAGCTTTAATTAATTCCAACACTCCTTTTTCGGGACAAACTCTTCCTGTATACATATACACGAAATCATTATTATTGATTTTATATTTTTCCTTCAACTCCACTGTTTTCTTAAGTTTGTCTGGATTAAAAACTTCTAAATCCACACAATTATAAAAAACTTCTGTTTTGTCATTTGGTGCAACCTGATTAAAATGCTTTTTTAAATAATCACTTACAGTCAGTATTTTCTCTGCCTTATCTGCAATAAATCTACATAGGTATTCAGGTTTTGTAGTTCCATCTATGTCATTATGCATATGATAAATCATGTGATTTTTTCCATGTTTCGCATGATTATATATATCTTCAAACACCTGCATATTATTTTCTATCAGAATAACATCATAATTATCCCGAAAGTATTTACGTATCAATTCCTGGTTATATGGTATAAAACGATACTTAAACTTAAACAACTTCAAAAAAGCATTTCTTGCTTTACACCAAAACCACCTAATTGGATTAATATGTACTTGAATTATTTCTGCATTCTTGTATTTAATTTTGTTAAGCTTTGGAGATTCTATTGTATATATATCCATAAAAAAATCTCCAGCTATTTCATTACCATTTATCAGCTCCGTTGTAAGCACTTCGCCTGCTCCACCATCTACCGCCGGAACAGGAACAAAGCCTGCTGAAATCACTGCCATACGTTTCATATCAATATCCTTTTTTATTCAACGTTAATTACAATACCTTCTGGCATCTGTTGTATCTTGTATTTAGTTATTCCAATTTTCTTTAAGATTTCCTCTAATTCCATATTTTGTGCATATTCGTTATCTATGTATATAATTTCAGGATAAATATTTCTCTCTTTAAAATAATTACAATATATGTAATCATAAACCAAGCAAATTTATTATATGAATAATCTAATGCAACAACACTTAATACTATTTTTCTAATATCTAACTGTATTTTTCCAAAAGCTGAGTCAAGTGCAATAATTATAATTGTTATAAAAGCATATTGAATCCATATATTATATATTCTTTTTAATGAATCCTTTATCGAATAACTTCTCTTTTGTTGAGAAAAAAACATTCCATAACCGGATAAAAATAAAAACATTGCTACACATATATTTCCTACTGAGCCAATTAACCATGGAATATCATTTACGTTTAGTAATTTTATAAATGCAGTATATTTTCCATGATTCATCCAATATAAATGATCATATAACATCAACAATATTGCTACACCTTTTGCAACCTATGTATGTTCTTTTGTAAACTTATATTTATTTTCCATCTGTTCCCTTTCTCTTCCAATCTCCCAACTTCACATACCAATAAAAGTATCCGCTTCTTCCACTCTTAATACTTTTATACATCTGCTGCAAATATCTTGGATTATCTTTATCTAAATATAATTCTTCCTGATGACTGCATCTTTCCATTATTTTCTTAACCAGTTTTTTCTTTTCTCTTCCTGACAAATCATCATTCCAAATAATATTTTTTGTAATCGCATCCGCCATATAATGAAGTACAACCATATTAAAAACTTTCTTTTTTACTTCATTATTTTTTATTTCTGTATCAAATATTTTTTCTACGAAATATTCAATTCCATTTAATCTTGCCAGATTAGAATTATGAAGTAAGCTTGTACTTCGTTGCAAATATTCATATCCAACGTAATCTATGTAAGTAATTTTTTTCCAATAATTAAGAAGTTCCAAGTTATAAATTAAATCTTCTCTATCAATTACTTTTGCGTCTCCAAGAATCTTTGACTCATCTATTACTGATTTACGATAAAGTTTATTCCATGCATAACCAAAAGACATTTCTCGAATCGAATCATATAGTTTTCCAAGCATTTGCTCATTAGTGTACGTTGCCTTTTTCCATTTGCACGTTTCGATAATATTTCCTGTTTCGTCTACTTTTTCGTATCCAAAAATCACAACGTCTGAGTTCTCTTTTCCAATTGCTTCAACACAGTTCTTTACAACATCTTTCTTCACAATATCGTCGCTATCTATATACATAAGATATGTTCCTGTTGCTTCCAGATATCCTGTGTTGCGTGCTGCTGCAAGTCCTCCATTTTGCTTATGAATAACCATAACTCTTTCATCTGACTTTGCGATTTCGTCGCATATTTTTCCACTATTATCTGTTGAACCATCATCAACTAATATGATTTCAAGATTTTCATAAGTTTGATTTCTGACTGACTCTATGCAATTTTTCAAATATTTTTCAACATTGTATATAGGTAATATAACCGAAACCTTTTCCATTTTTTCTCCACTAATCTAATCATTTGTCAACAATTGTGTAAACAGTTCACTCCACTGTTCAACAATTTCTTCTAAGTTAAACTTCTCTGTTCCAACCAACGCATTCTCAGAAAATAATTTTCTCTTATTCTCATTTTCTATAAGTTCATTAATTTTTCCTGTCATTTGTTCTATATCAAAACAATCTACCAGATAACCATTGATTCCATCTGCAATTATCTCCTTTGGACCTTCCGGGCAGTTAAAACTTACGCATGGAAGTTTCGCATTTTTTGCTTCTAATAGCGTTAACCCAAAACCTTCATACCTTGACGTTGCCACGTATAGGGCTGACTTTCTATAATATTCTAAAAGATTTTCTTTTTTCCCAAGTAAAAACAAGTTTTCTTCTAACCTGTTTTTTTTAATTTCTTCCCTTATCATTGGTTCTTCTTCGCCATTTCCAATTATTATCCATTTCCAATCATTATGCTTATCAAAAACTTTTGAAGCCACTTTAACAAGCATATCAAATCCTTTGTCCGGACTTAATCTTCCCACTGTAATAATTGTTTTACTTTTGTCATCATAGTTTATTATTGATGGCGTTTTCTCAACAGGATTATATATAGTTCTTATTTCACCGCTTATTTCTAATTCTTTTAAATAATTATTTTTATCAGACTCTGTCAAAACAACTATTGCATTTGCTTTTTTAGCTGCCATTTTTCTTGTATATTTTCTATAACTTACGAATGGACTAATATAATAACTAAACTGCTCCCATGACACTAACTTACACTTGTTTTTCTTTAATGCTGGTATTGAATACAAATCAAGAATTCCATCTATATCTACCAACACATCTATTCTATTGCTATCTACATATTTTTTAACAGCTTTTACATAAGTTAATATTTTCTTTCCACTAACATGGTCTGAGAATAATGTATCTCTTTTTATGCCCTGTTCTAAATGAAAGAATGTTTTCTTCTTATCTTCCCATAAGCTAACAATTCTTATTTCAAACTGTCCTTTTTTATGTAATTCATTTGCTATAACTGTTCCAACTCTTTCAGTTCCACCACTTCTTGTAATGTCTCCTGAAAAAAAACAAATCTTTTTCATTTTATCTCCGTTTTTTATATCTGCTTCTATACTATAAAACTAGCTAATTTCCATAATTTATAATTATATGTTTCAAAGGCATCTTGAATATCTTTGTTAATAATTCTTCCTTTTACTTCATATTCACTTGGTTTAATGTTATTAATTAATTCACATGCCAAAACAAAAACATCCTCTATTACTTTGTCGTCAAGGTTTGATACTCTTCTGTATAGTAATGATGATAAATGTCCAAAAGCTAAATTGTACAAAACCTTATCATTTTTTATGTTATTATTTTCAGCCTGTTTAATTGCATCTTCCATTACCCAATAGTGATCTAAAGTCTTAATTGAATTGCGTGCATTTCTAATTATACCACTGTGATTAATTCTATAGTCATATACTATATCTGACAAAACCACCATTTTACACGGCATTCTAAATAACACATTACAAATTATTGTGTCCTCATACCATTTGCCCATAGGAAATCTAATATTATTGAACATTTCCCGTTTGAAGATTTTCCCCCAGGCATACCCATGATTGCACACTGCCTGTCTCGGATTATTTTCTATTATTTTAGGTTCATTCAAACATTTTTGTTTGTGATTAATATCCATAAACATTGCATAACTTCCCACAACAATATCTGCCTTGTTATTAATTAATTCATCCATCATGATTTCAATGGAACCATCTTCTAACAAGTCATCTGAATCCATAAATGTTATGTATTTTCCAACAGCATTGTTAATTCCTGTATTTCTTGCGCCTGACAACCCTTGATTCTTTTGCTCTATATATTTTATTTTGTCAGATTCTATGCTCTGAATTGTTTTCTTTGTATTATCTGTTGCTCCATCATTAACAATTATTAACTCATAATTGTATTTTGTCTTTTGATTCAAAACAGAATCTATTGCTTCCTTTATATACTTTTCTACATTATATGCCGGCATAATAATCGACAAATCTACATGCTCATTTGTTGGAAGATTAATTATTTCCGATTCCATATTTTCAATAGGATACTCTCTAAGTAATTCTTCCCTTACTTTTGAAGCATCATAGATTTTCTTTTCTCTGCTCTTTACAAAATTCCTTGCCACCATATAATAAGCCATCAGTAATGCATATCCCACTTCCGACAGCACTTTTGCAATTGCATGATTTTTAAATATCCTTGAGAAAGTGTTATACATCCTCTGTTTCATAGATAACCACCTTTTTTTTCTTTGGTTTTTCTTCTAATTTTTCTTCCAAGTTTTTGTACGAATTACTCTTGTATGCCAAAAGCTGTAATATTGGGAATGTTGCAGCCTCATGTCTTACCCACGAACCGAAGTCCGGTTCAAAAACTACTGAGCCAAAGAAGTAGGCACTATAACACGCCACAACAACAATCATGTTGTCATCCAAACTTTTAATATTCTTAATCGTCTTAAAGTAGTAATACAATATAAAAAACTGAAAAACTACAAAGGGCAAGTAAAACATTCCCTTAAACGCCAATTCTATTGGCACCATCATACGCACCGCATTAATTACATAATCATACATAAAGATTCCTAAGTTACCATCAACTTTTATTGGATTCTCAATACTTGTACTTGCGCCTTCATTCGTTTCCGTTGTGCCATCTCGTGCGTTTAATGCGTTTACATAGTCCTTATGTGCTACAAACTGACTTTCATAGAAAAACGCAAACACCGCCGCAAAGCACATTAATACAATAATGACTACATGTTTTCGTCTGATTTTTTCTCTCTGTTTAAGCCATACAAAAATCAGATACATAAATATTGTCATTGCCGCCATAATTATGTAATAAGACCTATAGAATGTACTCTCCCAATAGAACACTAACGCACAACCTATCACCTTAAGCAATGTGTTTTTTAGAGGCAACTGAATAATCAAATACAACAAAAAGAAGAAACAAATCTGAATTGTCTCTTTAGTAATACTGAACACATATATATTAAGTAATCCTACAGACATCAAAGTAAAAATGCATTCTCTCATTTCCATTTCTTTAGTTCTTGAAATTATAATCATGGCTATTGGTGTGAGAATTATTCCAAGTCCTATGCTCCACTGTGTCAACGTTGTCCAATTGAAAAAATTTATAGTCTTATAGAAATCTACTGTGTTTTGATATCCACCCCAGGCAGCCATTCCTTTGCTACCTGTAAGCATGGTAAGTAGTCTCCAACTATCAAAGTAATATTTATCCGGAAGCATATACAAGTGAATGAATTTTGCAAGTATTGCTACCAAAGGTATTAATAACAATGTTGTATCTCTATTCTTTTGTCTAATTCTCTGATAACTTAAATCCATTCTCCTCCAACGCTTTCCTATAAAACTCTTCCAACCATACTGCCTGTGCCTTAATATCAAACCCGGCATCTACAATTTGGCTGTAAGTATCTTTTTTCTCAAAATTATTCATTTGGTTTATCACAACATCTGCCCACTTTTCAGGCGTTTCGTCCAGTGGCACCACTGTCACATTACCTGTAATGTCACATTCCACCGGCACCCTGTCTGATATTACGCAAGGCAAACCTGCTGCCTGTGCTTCCACCATTGTTACAGGCAAGCCTTCAAACAACGATGGTAAAAGGAATACATCAAATGTCTGCACTACTTTTTCCACATCGTCCCTTACACCAAGGAATTTCACTGAATCTGTCAGCCCCAGTTTGGCTACCTTTTCCTTAATGTGATTTTTTAGGATGTCATCTGTCTCGCCACCACCAACCAGCACTAACACTGCGTCTGGTTCTTTTTTGTGAATGGCGTCAAATATATCTATTAAAAATTCATGATTCTTCTGTGGGAAAAATCTTCCCACGTGACCAATTACTTTCTTATTTGTAAGTCCAAGCTGTTTTCTCATTTCATCCTGAACAGCTTCATTGTATCTATATGCATTAGCATCTATGGCATTTTTCATAATGATAACTTTATCCCGATTCTTTTTGCCATAAAGCCAGTTCCCTGCTTCCGCTCCGCAGGCAAACATGTGCGTATTGTAGTGTTTCAGCATGAATCTAAAATAATATCTTACAAGAAGTTTCAGATTAATTCCCAGCGGTCTGTTGTGAGAATGGGATATTCTAACAGGCACACCCATTTTCTTCGCAACTTTAAGTGGTAGGTAACTTCTCTCTTCTAAATTGCTATGTATGATTTTGTATTCAGGATGTTCCTGTAAAAACTCCTTAACTTCTTTTTTATACTGATGAAATTTGCCTGGATACATAGGGCACATATGGTATACCCTGCCACCAAGGCTTTTAATTTCATCTTCGTAAGCCGCCCGATAATCCCTATTTGTAAGGAAATCAAATTTCACTACATCCCTATTTATATTTCTCATGTAATTCATAATCATGGTTTCTGCTCCACCACGATCCATTACCGTATCTAATACTAAAACATGTATTTCTTTCAATTTTTGTTCCTATCTCTTTGTGCTTTTGCTTTCCTAGTTCTATTTTTGTACCGTTCAATCTTTCTGCAACATTTTCATTTTTGTGCCAAATTGCAGTAATCAATTACTACTTATTGAGTTTTTTAGCCTGGTACTACTTCACTACACTTCCGCTCTCAACATCTTCTCTCACCACAACTCCTGCGCCTATTGTGCAGTTGTCGCCAATATGTACGCCTTTGGTTATCACCACGTTAGTTCCAATCCAGCAATGCTTTCCGATAACAGTCTCCTTGCAGGTATAACCCTGACTTTTTATGGACTGTCCCACGTCTTTCACCACATGATTGTGGTCATACACGTGACTGTTTGAACCAAAGATGGTTCCATCCCCTATTTTTATGAACTCTAATGCATTTAATGAGCAACCATTGTTAAAAAAGCAGTTTTCTCCTATTTCCACAGTGCCACCATTCTCGATTGCTACGTGAAACTCATTGCGCCATGTAGTTCCTTTTCCGATTTTTAGTTTTTTGCCATATATTAATTTGTATGTTATCTTCTTTATCTTCGCCTTAAAATGGCACCACATTTTTATAAACTTCATGGTTCCTCCATCTTCATGCATTATAAATTCTGTGTCCTATCTATAACTTTTATTTTCACAGGTTTAGCTTAAATATTTTCTTGCTATTGATAAATAGTTTTTAAATACTTTTCGAAACACCAATATAGAACTCTTCTAAATCTTTCGCCTTTTCTTTTACATCAAACCCGGCTATCTTTACTTTTCTGTTCATTTCCTCAGCATCAAGTTCAGTATTTGTAAATGAAATTATTCGATTAGCCCAGTCTACAGCATCACTTTCTAAAGCTTCATACTGAATTTCATCGGTAATGTTTACCTTGTAGTCTATTCTGTCTGAGGCAATACATCTGACACCTGCTGCCTGTGCTTCCACCAAAGTCACCGGAAAGCCTTCGCTTGTTGACGGCATCACTAAAACATCCATCACCTGCAAAAGTTCTTCTATGTTATCTCTAACTCCAAGAAACTTAACTTTATTTTCCAAGCCCTGTTCCTTGATTTTTTTCATTACTTCGTTTTTATACTTTTGCTCCACTTTTGGTTTTCCGCCACCTATTAACAAAAGTTTGCTGTTTGGTCTTTGGTTATTAACATTTCTGAATATATCTATTAAAAATTGTTGATTCTTTTGTTTAACAAATCTGCCTATGTGACCAACTACCAGTGTTTTTTCATCTATTTTTAGCTGCTGTCTCAACTTCTTACCTGTCTTCTCATTTGCCTTGAACTTTTCAGTATCAATTGCATTGTTCATAATAGTTATATTTTTCGTATTGTTGCCAAATAGCCACTTAGCAGTTTTTTCTGAACAGGCAAAGCCATGAGTGTACAGCCCCTTCAATCTATTTCGCATATAGAGTCTCGCCCACTGCTTTGGTCCCTTGTCATTTGGTATTGAATGAGCGTGAACAATTCTCACAGGAACACCCATTTTTTTTGCTATTTTCATTGGGAAATAGCTTCTCTCTTCTAAATGTGAATGTATAATCATATACTCCCTATGTTCCGTCAGAAATTTTCTGAATTCTCTTTTGAATCTGCCTATATTCTTTAGAAAAATTGGATTTAAATGGTATACATTGCTTCCCATTTGTTTAATCTCGTCCTCATAATCTGACTTATATTTTCTAATCACTAAAAAGTCCATTTGAACTTTTTCTCTATCTATATTTCGCAAATAATTCATCACCATTGTTTCTGCGCCGCCTCTGTCCATGGCTGTAATCAGAACCAATACTTTTACTTTCCTCATTTTAATATCCCCCATTATAAACCTGTTTATATTTTTTGCACAAAATATCTGTGTTAAAACTCTCTTTTATATTTTCTTTGGCTTCTTTTATAATATTGTCCTGAGCATAATTCCTACACGCTTCAATAGCGTTCACAAACTCATCCACCGTATTACACATATAACCGTTTACCTTGTTTTTTATCACATCGCAGTTACCTATAACGTTTGAAACCACACATGGTTTCTCCATGTACATTGCCTCCAGCAAAGCTATTGGCAAGCCTTCCCATCTTGACGGTAGCAGAAAAACATCTCCGGCATTTGCCACATCATATCTACAGTCGCCATCTGCCCAGCCTGTAACAAAAATGTTAGGTGCCGTCAGTTTATCTTCTAATTCACCTGCACCAATCCACACGAATCTAATATCCGGAAGCCTTTTAGCAATTTCATTAAACATTTCCGGATTTTTTTGGTATGTAACTCTTCCCAAGGTATAAACTGTGTATGGATGATTTTTTCCTACTAATGGTAAAGTTTCAAGTATTCTGTCCATTTTCGACATATTGATGCCATTACTAATGTATGTTGATTCTTTACAAACTGTAAGTCCCTGCTTCCATTCACTTTCACCGCAGGCAATGGTAATGCAATTTGACTTTGCACCACATATTTTTTCTATTAACTTGTATAAATTTCTTTTATTTTTTGAGACGCCTTCCATTAAAAAGCTATATCCATGAGGTGTATATAAAACTTTTTCGCATTTTCCTGGGAACATAAATCTACCTATAGCTCCGGCTTTTGAAGAATGAGTATGAATTATATCCGGTTGAACATCTTTTACGATTTTTCTTAATTCAAGATACGCCTTCAAATCTTTCATTGGATTAAGACTTCTTGTAAAATTCTTTACTTCCACAAGCTGTATTCTATTGTCAAAAAAATCTGCATAATTCTTTGGTGTTTCTTCACGAATTCCAAAAGCAATGGTAATATCAAAATCATTACACAACCCATTTGCAAGTTCTACTATAAATGTAAAGACTCCGCCTCCCATTGCTTCTACCATATGCAGCACTTTCTTTTTTTCTTTTGCCATAATTTTCTCCGTATGCTGTACTAGATTTTCCTTTCAATTTCCCTTATGAATACTTAGTATTCTGAACTCAGTTTTTCGCACACATATTTTCTTTCACACAATTAAGTGCTTCTTCCACTACATTGTGCATATCAAAATACTTGTACATTCCAAGTCTACCGCCAAAAATTACATTTGATTCTTTTTCAGCTAACTCTTTGTACTGTGCATATAACTTGTTATTTTTCTCGTCATTCATTGGATAGTAAGGTTCGTCGCCTTTCTTCCAAGTTGCAGGATATTCTTTTGTAATAATTGTCTTAGGTATGCTACCTTCGTTTCCACCCTGACATGCAAATTCGAAATGTTTGTGTTCGATAATTCTTGTATATGGAATTTCGTACTCTGTGTAATTCACTACTGCGTTGCCCTGATAATTTTCCTGGTCAAGTTCCTCTGTTTCAAATCTTAGCGAGCGGTACTCTAATTCACCGTAGCAGTAATCAAAATACTCATCAATCATTCCCGTAAATACAATTTTATCTGCTATATTTTTGTATTCTTCTTTTTTTTCAAAGAAATCATCATTAAGTCTCACCTCAATGCCTTCAAGCATTTTCTCAATAATCTGTGTGTAGCCACCTACCGGGATTCCCTGATATTTGTCATTAAAGTAATTGTTATCATATGTAAATCTGACAGGCAAACGCTTAATAATGAAACTTGGTAACTGATCGCATGGTCTTCCCCACTGCTTACCTGTGTAACCTTTGATAAGTTTTTCGTAAATATCCTTACCTACCATTGATATTGCCTGTTCTTCTAAATTCTTTGGCTCTGTAATTTCCGCTTCTTCTACCTGCTCTTTAATCTTCTTTCTCGCTTCATCCGGTGTAAAAACTCCCCACATTTTATTAAATGTATTCATATTAAATGGCAAGTTATATAATTCGTCCTTGTATCTTGCTACCGGCGAGTTTGTGTATCTGTTAAATTCAGCAAACTGCTGTATGTAATCCCATACTTCTTTGTTATTAGTATGAAAAATATGTGCGCCATACCTGTGTACATTGATTCCATCAATATTTTCTGTATATATATTTCCTGCTATATGTGGTCTCTTATCAATTACTAATACTTTCTTTCCTATTTTACTTGCTTCATGTGCAAAAATACTTCCAAAAAGTCCTGCACCTACTACTAAAAAATCGTACATATTTTAATCTCACTTTTCTAATTTTTAAGTTATTATTTCTTATATGGAATAACAACCCATATTATTATAATTTTAACACGTATATAGGAACATTAAAAGGTCTTTTGTGGGAAAGAAAAAACCTGCAAGTGTTCTAATTTTTCAAAACACTTACAGGATTTTTTCTATTCTCTATTTCATTGTTAATTGTTCTATGATTACTTCCAAGTTCTTGTTTATGCCAACGGCATTAATATTACCATAAATCTGCTTAACAACTTCTATATTTTCTTCCAAATCGTCTGCTATTTCTTCTACAGTTTTTCCTTTTTTTAGAATGAATACAATTGCTATGTTATGCAAACCAAGTTCTTCACTGTGACAACTGACAAAGTTAAAAGAAAGTGCTCTAACGCCGTCGGTTCATAAAGGCAGCGTAGTCGGCTTTATAGAACCGCTACGAGCGTTTGGTAGCGGAAGCGTGCTTTCGTTAATTTGTCAGGTAGTACAGTGTATGCTAATAAATAACAATTTTCTTCCATTATTCAAACTATTTCTTAAACTTACATTTTTTAGCCTTCGAGTATTTTCCATAAACTACTTTCTTGCCAACTTTCCTATAAGCTCTTACTTTTACATAATAAGTCTTTCCAGGTTTAATCTTTGACTTTATGTATTTGCGTTTGTTTTTCTTGATTTTCTTTACAACTTTGAATTTGCCTTTCTTGCCAATTCTAATTGCAATTTGATAACCTGTTACGCCTTTTAGTTTTTTCCACTTAATGCTAATTTTTCTCTTGAATTTGCCATTGCTCTTTTTAGAGATTTTCTTCTTTAGTTTAAGTTTCTTAACCTTGGCAGGTCGTTTTATTTTTGTTGTAACAGATGTACCAGGTTTTGTTGTTTTACCTGGAGCTGTTGTTACTTCGCCCGCTCCTGTTGTTTTACCTGGAGCTGTTGTTACTTCGCCTGTTCCTGTTGTAGTACCCGGCTTTGTTGTTTCACCATTTCCTGTTGTAGCAGGGTTGCTTGTTGCCGGAATTTCTGTTGTTCCACTTGGCTTTGTTGTAACTTCACCTGGCTTATCTGTTGTCTCACCAGGCTTTGTTGTTTGCTTTGGTGTTTCTGCCGGTTTTGTTGTCGCCGGCTGTGAATTTTTAAACTTTGCATAAAGTACAATATTTCCCAAAGTACCCTCAGCTATTTCTGAAATTTGTTGTGTGTAACTATCATCTAAATACCAGCCCTGGAATTCTTTACCGCCTACCGGGTTTGTAAGTTTAACTGCATTTCCATAAACATATGTTGATGGGTTGCTATGTGTAGCATTACCTAAACCATTATAGTCAATAGCATAAGTGTTTCTATCATAATACACCTTTAATTCTAAGCTGCCATCTTCTTTTACCACACCGAAAAGGCTACTCTTTTTAACATTTACTGTAAAGCCCTGTCCGTTGTTTTCCTGAACGTTATTATTTTCTACAACATTTTTCTTTGTAGCAATAACAGCTTCTCCCACAGTGCCTTCAACAGTTACCGCCATGTTTTTATTTTCAGTATATTCATTTTGGTCTTTATTCTGAACAAAATACTTCACGCTGTAATTTGCTTTTTTATTATTTGTTCCGGCATTTCCCAAATCTGATATTTGTGCCAAATTCCAATCAGTAAATTCTTTGTCATCAATGTTAAATCTATAGATGACATAATCGCTTCCACTTACAGTTTCATTAGCAACTTTCTTAAACTCATCGCCTGATTTTTCCATAAAATATCCCGGGCAATTGCCGCCATTACTTGCAACAGCTTCGTTGTAAAACGCCTTTGCCTCTGCCTGTTTGCTAACAACCTTGTAGTAAAGTAACACTCTACCTGCATTGCCTTTTACAACAAAATTAAGTTTACCATCACTTCCTATGTATGCTCCTCTGTCTATATTTGTAGAAGTTTTCTGGTCAATGTCATAATATAATCGCAGAATCAATTTTCCGTTAGGTAAAACAGCACCTGTTGTAATTGAATTTTCATTAAGTTTGTATCCGTCATATGTTTTCTCAACTGCAGATACTTCCTTACCAACAATACTTGTCACTTTAACAGTATCTTCTTCCACAAGATTATACTCACTTCGGTCTTCACTCTGTTTATAGTATTCAACTGTAAAATCTGTAATTATGGACTCATCAACAAACTTGGCATATAACGTCAAATCGCCTGCGGTTGTTGGTGTGATTTCCGTAATTTCATTCTCATAATTAGAATCAGCAAACCAACCTTCGAATTTATAACCTGCTTTTGTAGGATTTACTAACTTAATGCTACTACCATATCGGTAGTTAGTTGGATTACCACCGTATGCATTCTGTCCAGCAGCCCCTGGCTGTGCATTTGTAAATACACCACCGTTTAGAACATAACTTATAGTGTAGTTGTTACGCTTATAGTAAGCTTTCACCACTGATGAATTATCTTCCTTTACAGCTGTAGTAAGAACATTACCTTTGTTACTACTGTCAAAATTAAAACCTGTAATATTCTGTGGCTGATATGTATAGCTTGTTTCTCCTTCTTTTACACTAACCTGACTTGAAGTCATGTCGTAGCCATTACCTGCATAATTTTCTAAATAATTTTCTACTGTTACTTTTGTTGTGTTTCCAAGTAACTCACTATCATCAATATTTGGATTAGCTCCATCACCTGTCTTCTTGCCTACATAACTTGAGTTAGCCGGAACATCTACATATGTATCATCTGTAAAATAAACTCTCTTCACCTGATCTGTGTGATTCTCTGCAACGTAAGTTTTCTTACCGTCCTTGCTTAAAACCAATGAAAGAGGATCGCTACCTGTAATAGAAAAATCCTGATTTCCATATTTCTGAAGTGATGTTATATATGACAATGTATGAGCCCTTGACTCACCGTTTTCAACCTTTCCAGTATCACTTTGATCCCAACGTGCCAACGCACCATCCGGATCATAATAGGCATAATATTCTGCAATTACATCCTGATTTGTTTTAGGATCTATAAGCATGTCTTTTTTTCCGTAATTTGTACAAATCTGGTTTTTATTTGCCACAAAATGCTTCCACTGCTTACTGTTCTCATCTATGCTGTCCACAACATTTTTTACTTTATCCTTGTATTTTCCCATATAAAGAGTTGCCCCTGAAATAGGAAGCATGGTAATTGTTGTTACTTCAATGGAATTTTCTGTCCACCAAGCTGTGTGATCATAACGACCGCCAAACAATCTTGTAACTGTCTGAATATTGCAATTATCTTTGTCTTCGTATTTATCTGTAAAAATTTCATCATGTACATCATAGTAGTAGTCCTCAATTGCTGCCACTTCTGTTGTATACATATAAATACCTGCATCTCGAACTTCTTTATCGCCAACAGCCTCGCCCCAAAGAATTAATGATGCCCAGGCATTAACAGATTCAGACGAAGACTCCTGATTGTTTCCACCTGCCAGTCCACCCTTCTTGTCTACTAATTCACCATTCTCATCATATTCATAATTGGCAACGCCTGATGCCCATGAATGACCTTCGTAAATGTCAAAGTTTCTAAGGAATGGATATCTTGTAGAACTGTTTTCGTTGTAGCCCTTACCATCACGATGAACATTGGCAATATCACCAATCATCTCGTAAACCATGCCACCCCATTCTTTTGCCCATTCGGGCTTTTCCATGGCAACTGCTGCAGCTGCTTTAATCCAATATCCGTAATGGAAATGGTGGTCATTTACCTGTTTGTCAGAATCATAAGATGAAGGATACCCAATTAAAGTACCGTAATTCTTGTCATAGTAAAAATAATCGTCTTTATAATTTCCGCTAATATATCCCTGATATGGATCAAACCAAAATTCAAGGTAATCTTTTACTCCATCAACCATTTCATCTGTAATAGTCTTCATGTCAGTATCATCGTTATCAAGCTGACCTGAAAGCCATATTGCATCTGCCATAGTGTTAAGATTCTTTCCAACCCAATATGTATCATAGCCACCATACTGACCTTCTAAATAGCAAATCCACTTTGGATCATCTTTTTTCTTTCTATAGTCGTATAAATAACCAAGCTGTTCCTTGATTTTGCCAACTGTTTCCTCATCAGTTGTTGTTGGAAGTGTTGACAAAATTCCGTTGTATTGCATCTGAGTTACATAGCTTGAACCTACAACAGTTTTCATTGTTCCACGAATTGTGTTGTAAGTGTATTTTGTAAAGTCAGCTTCAGTATAACGCCACTGGTGTGGATAAAGTGCCATAATTGTGTCTCCACCTACAGCTCCTGTTTCCATATTCTTAGTTGTTACGTTATATTTTGTTACAACCTTGGCTGAATTATTAAGATATTCCCACTGTACCTTTGTATCCGTAATAAAATTAAAAGCATACTTTTCATATAATGAAAAAGCCTCGTTGCTTCCATCCGGTAGAATTGCCACAGACATATAGTTTTTGCCTGCTGGTAACTTTGCTGTAAGTTTTCCACCTGCATTAGTCCATGTAGTTCCTGAAGGTGCGCTTAACATATAGTAATGTGTCTTACCGTCTTTTTTGTTCTTAAGACTTACACCAATAATATTTGAAGCTGTTGTGTTCTTTACTATAGCTAAATCTGTTGCGCCTGCACCAAGTGAAATTGTTGGTGACATATTATCAAAAGTATAGTATGCATAAGGAGTTCCCTTAGCAATAATTGCTCTCATGAAACTGCTGCCTGCATTGTTTGCCATTACAATCTCGTAACTCCAGTCTGTAGTTTTATCAACGCTTGCATCTTTTGCACTAAAGCTGTCTCCACCTACTACAAGTTCCACTGTGTCATCTTCTAACAAGCTTTCTACTGTTGGCTCTCCGTCAACATAGGAAGTGCTATCAACTACTGCCGGTGATGCCATCTGCATTCCGTTACTTGCTGCTCTGTAAGCAAGTGGATGTGCATAAAGCGACTCAGAATATTGATCAAAAACAACTGAGCTTGCCCAATCGTTTGTTGGCACTGTTCCAACTGTTTCTTTATAATTGTCGGTTAAATAAACCTTTGATGGTGGAAGCGAATCTTTTCTATCAGTCCAAGTTTGTCCCCAATCTTCTGTCCTTACCCCAAAAACCTCTGTTTTGTATCCGCCCTTATCAACCATCACATTAACAGAATCATCTGTAAAATCTGCTGCTGATACGTTTGTTATTGGTACACTAGTTGCCAACATTGTAATAGAACAACATAGCGCCAATGATTTTTTTAAAAGTCCTTTCTTCATTTTGTCTCCTTTTTTGTTTAATATTTTAATGTGCCTATTATTTCTATTTTACACTCTAATGGCTTTAACTGTATATATATATTAAATCTCTTTTTTACAATTTGTTAGTGCAATTATTTTATTTTCAGTGTTTATTTTAGCGAAAAAAGCACAAAATCTTTTGACCTTGTGCTTTTCTATGTTTATTGTAATTAATATTTGAATTCTTATCTTCCAAATCAACTCACTAAATATTCTAGTCTCTCTGGAAAATATCTCTTGTATAAACTTTTTCCTTAACATCATCTAAACAACTATCATATCTGTTTGCAATAATTGCCTGACTCATTTCCTTGAACTTATCTAAGTCATTTACAACTTCGCTTCCAAAGAATGTATCACCATCTTCTAAAGTTGGCTCGTAAATAACAACCTTAGCGCCCTTAGCCTTAACTCTCTTCATAACACCCTGAATTGAGCTCTGTCTAAAGTTGTCACTATTACTCTTCATTGTTAAACGATAAACACCAATTACAACATTCTTTTCTTTTGAATCATCGTAATCATAATCACTGCTGTAATCATAGTAGCCTGCCATCTGAAGAACTCTGTCTGCAATGTAGCTCTTTCTTGTTCTGTTGCTTTCTACTATGGCTTCGATTAAGTTTTCAGGTACGTCAGCATAGTTTGCTAATAACTGCTTTGTATCCTTTGGCAAACAATAACCGCCATATCCGAAACTTGGGTTATTATAATGTGTTCCAATTCTTGGATCTAAACATACACCATCAATAATTTCCTGTGTGTTTAAGCCCTTTGACTCTGCATATGTGTCTAATTCATTAAAATAAGCAACACGTAATGCTAAATATGTGTTTGCAAAAAGTTTTACAGCTTCCGCTTCTGTGAATCCCATAAATAATGTATCAATATCTTCCTTGATTGCACCTTCCTGTAATAACTTTGCAAAAGTATGAGCAGCTTCTACTAACTTATCATTGTTAAAATCTGTTCCTACAATAATTCTGCTAGGATATAGATTGTCATACAAAGCCTTGCTTTCTCTTAAAAATTCAGGGCTGAAAATAATATTTTCGCTACCTGTTTTTTCTCTGATACTCTTTGTATATCCTACAGGAATTGTTGATTTAATAATCATGATTGCTTCAGGATTATATTCCATTACTAAATCAATTACCGCTTCAACTGCTGATGTATCAAAATGCTGTGTCTTGCTGTCATAGTTAGTTGGTGCTGCAATAACAACAAAATCTGCATCTTCGTAAGCTGCCTTTGCGTCTAATGTTGCTGTAAGGTTTAAATCCTTTTCAGCCAAATATTTTTCAATATAATCATCCTGTATAGGTGACTTCTTATTATTAATAAGTTCAACCTTTTCAGGAATAATATCAACAGCAGTTACCTGATGATGCTGTGATAATAAAGTAGCAATTGATAATCCAACATAACCTGTTCCTGCTACCGCAATCTTCAAATCCTTAAATTCTCTCATTGTTCTACCTCACTTGTTTTTAACTTATGATTTTGGTGTCAAACAACTAAATCCTAATCACACCAATTATTCATTATGTGTAATCAGACTTCCTGACACTGCAATCAAATTATAAATTCGTTTTGATATTTTAAATTTAACAAAGTTAAATGCATAGACCCTTTAACCTTCTTAATATAACACAAATACATAATCATATAAAGAGAAATTATTTAATGACATGTACACCTATTGTCGTACATTTTCCTATAATACTCCCTGTATTCTCCTGAAATAATTGTTTTCCACCATTCTTTGTTATCAAGATACCACTGAATTGTTTTCTTCCTTTCATTCTCTTCTGTCTAAAACTTACATAGAACCTTTTCTGCTAACAATAGAAACAACAGTTTTCAACAATATTCTTATGTCTAAACCAGGTGTCCAGTTTTTTATGTATTCCGTATCCAATCTTACGACTTCCTCAAAATCCGTAATATTACTTCTACCGCTTGTCTGCCACATACCGGTAATACCCGGTTTTATTGACAATCTGGCCCTATGATGAAGTTCATATTTTTCCCACTCATCAACAGTCGGCGGTCTTGTCCCAACCAATGACATGTCACCTTTTAAAACATTAATAAACTGTGGAAATTCATCTAAACTTGTTCTTCTTATAAAATCTCCAATTCCTGTTTTTTTCTCACCATTAGGCATTATTTTATTGCCAATGATTCTCTCATCAAAATCTAATTTAAACATCATACCGTCTTTTATACGGTTCTTTTCCATAAGTTCTTTCTTTCGTTCTTCCGCATCTCTGTACATACTTCTAAATTTGTACATCTTAAATCTTTTTCCATTTTTTCCGATTCTTTCCTGCTTGAAAAATATCGGGCCTGGTGAACTGATAAAAATAGCCGGAGCTATAAAAACAAATAATACTCCCGTAAAAAAAGTTCCGACTAACCCACCAACTATATCCAACATTCTCTTAAGAAATGCTTGTTTTGCTGTTATATAATTTATAGTAGTTGTCATAACAGCATAGTCGCCCATTCGTTCAAAAATTTGCTTACTTCCAATGGTTTCGAATTCCTGTGCTATCCCTAAGTGTACCACAACACCTGTTTCTACTAACTTTTCCAAAAAATCATGAGCTTGTATTTCAGGTATATCTATTTTTACAAAAACCTCATCTACCCACTCTCTGCAAACGTACTTTAGTACATCATCATAATCTGCCACAACCGGGATTCCTGAAATTACATCGCCCTCTCTTTTTTCATCAATTATTGCCACACCGTTAATGTTATAACCTGCATAATTATTCTTCTTCATTTTAGTCACAACATCTTCTGCAATACCATTATTAGTTATAATTAAAAGTGTTCTGTTATTTATATCCAAACTGTATTTTTTTAATATCTGTTTCCATATAATTCTTTGCACATATGAAATAAATGCGTACAACGGCGTTGTCATAAAAATAACTATTCGTGAAAACTGTGTGCTTTCTTTCAAGCTAAAAATAAACAACACTGCAACTAGCATTATTAATATTGAATGTTTTAGTGTTACTGCAAATTCCTGATAATAGCCACGTTTTAGAACGTCTTGAAAAGTCTCAAAAATATATATAATAGCTATATCTGCCACTTCAATAAATATTGCCAAATTGCGATAGTCCATATCTAAATATGGATTTTGTAAACCATGTCTTATTACATATGACAAAATAAATGCAATTTGCAAACATAACATATCTATTATCATAAAATCCAAGTGCTTCATCCAACCTTGTCTGTATTTTCTGTACATTTTGTTCTCCTATGTATTCCTGCACTTACAAATTTTATCTGTCTGTTTTTCTTTTATAATTTGATTTAGTTCCCCCGAAAATCTTAATTCACAATTTGTATGTTTTCATTACATTATGATTTTCTATTAATTATCATTATATTCCGTTTCATCTATTCTCCTTTATTTTACACTAATACAAATATTGTGTAAATGAGATAATATTATATTGCTTTTTATATTTATTTTTTTTATTGAGTTTTTTTGTAATCCCTGTTTATTTTCTTTTGTAAAATTCTTATTTTTTACCTATTTGTAAACTTTTGTGACTTAAATGTTAAATGTCCCGCTCTCACCTTGCCTTTATGAAAAAAGGGGGATAATATTAATATTAGTTTATAGAATATTAAATTCAGTTTGTGTTTTTAATTATAGGTTTTGCACTTTTAATTAGGACCTACGGAATTTATTTTTTATTTTTACAATTTAATAATTTAAATTTAGATTGGAGATTTTAGTATGAATTGGCGAGACAAATTCACAAATTTTATGTATGGGAGATATGGAGTTGATCAACTTTCTAGATTTATGTTAGTAGTTATTTTTATTTTATGCGTATTGTCACTTTTTGTAAGAGGCAGTTTTATGAGCTTTCTTATTTTGCTTTTAATTATTCTTACTTACTATAGAATGTTTTCCAAAAACATTTACAAGAGAGCGGCAGAAAACGAGAAGTATTTAAAGTTCATTGGCAAATTTAAGCGTAACGGCAATGGTTACAATGGTGGATATCAAAACAACTACGGTAATTATCAAAACAATTATGGCGGGGGCTACACTGGAAGTCGTGCTAACACACAGGATAGAAAAAACTACAAATATTTTAAATGTCCTACTTGTTCTCAGAAAATCAGAATACCAAGAGGACATGGCAAAATTGAAATTCGCTGTCCAAAGTGCAGCACTAAATTTATTAGAAGAAGCTAGGGAGCTTTCCTTTTGCACGCCAATCGGCAGAGTTTTACATTTGCTTATTGGGAAGTTTTCCAAAGGAGTTTTATGTTTGGATACGTTGTTATTAACAAACCTGAATTGAAATTTAAAGAGTTCGATGTTTACAAAGGCTACTATTGTGGTCTTTGTCATTGTTTAAAGGAGCGTTACGGCATTACAGGTCAGGTGACTTTAACTTATGACATGACATTTCTGTCGTTACTTCTTACCAGCCTGTACGAAGCCCCTGTTACAGAAGAACACCATCGTTGTATTTCTCATCCACAGGGAAAACACCTGATGCTTAGCAGTTCTTACACTGACTATGTAGCAGATATGAATGTGGTTCTTGCTTATTTTAAAGCAAGAGATGATTGGCATGATGACAAAAATATTATTAAGTTAGCTTTTTCTTCTATTCTAAAGAGAAAATGCAAATCATTTTCCAAGAAAAATTCAAGGGCTGACTCAAGAATCGTAAGTGTTTCTAGCACTGCGTCAAATTTCGGTAGCGAGAGTGTTTCCGGGACTGAATTTGATACCCAGATTGAATCTAATTTTTGTGATAAATCCAAATCAATTCTATATAAGGAAAAAGTTGAGTTGATTTCCCGGTATTTAGATGAGCTTCAGCAGTATGAGGAAACTGGGGAAACTAATATTGACTTAGTTGCAGGTTCTTTCGGGAAAATCATGAGCGTTTTGTTTACGCCGAAAGATGACCAATGGGCTCCTATTCTTAGCCGAATGGGATTTTTCCTTGGAAAGTTTATTTACATACTGGATGCTTACAAGGATTTGGAAAAAGATTTGAAAAAAGGCAGTTACAATCCTTTTAAAAATATTTGCAAGGATGAGGATTTTGATGATAGAATAAAGCAGATGCTGACCATGATGATGGCAGCTTGTTCGAAAGAATTTGAATTTTTACCAATATTAGATAATGCTAATATTTTAAGAAATATATTATACGCGGGAGTTTGGACAAAGTATTATGAGTGATCCATATAAGGTTCTTGGCATTGACAGAAGTGCCACAGACGATGAAGTAAAAAAAGCATATAGAGAAAAAAGTAGAAAATATCATCCTGATGCTAATATTAATAATCCTAATAAGGATAAGGCGGAAGAGATGTTTAAGTTAGTTCAGCAGGCATACGACCAGATTATGAACGAGCGTAAGTACGGTTCTTCCGGCAGTGGTTACGGACAAAGTGCCGGTGGCTATGGTCAGGGTTACGGTTCTGGCGGTTACGGAAGTTACGGTCAGGGCGGTTCAAGTGGCTATGGAAGTTATGGGCAGGGTGGTGCCTATGACGATCCTTTTGGTGGTTTTGGACCTTTCGGAAGTTTCTTTGGTGGCTACAGTTCAAATGGTGGCAATGGCTACGGAGGTGCTAATGCGTCTAATCAGGACCCACATTACACTGCCGCATCAAACTACATTAACACTGGTCATTTTCAGGAAGCGCTCAATGTACTTGGTTCAATTGAAGACCGTTCAGCATACTGGTACTTCCTAAGTGCTGTTGCAAACAACGGTGTTGGAAATAATGTTCTTGCCCTTGATTTTGCAAAAACTGCACTTCAGATGGAACCGGGAAACAGTACATATCAGCGCCTTGTACAAGCTCTTGAAAGTGGTGGCGACTGGTACGCAGGCAGACAACAGGAATTCGGTGGAACAGGTGCTACAATTTGTAGCGACCCATGTACAACACTTTGCATTATGAGTCTTTGTTGCAGATGTTAATTATATAGAGAGAATTAATAAACCTCAAATATAAGTTTTTACACTTTATATTTGAGGTTTTTATTATCTGTTAATTTTATCCCTTATCTCTTCTACTTATTCACTTTTACCCTTTTAACTGCTGACCATTTACCAACATTTTTTCCATTAACACCTCTTACTCTAAAATAATAAGTCTTTTTCTTTTTTAGCTTGCGTATGTTAGCTTTAGTCTTTGCAGTGGTAATTGTTTTCGTTTTGTACTTTTTATTGTTTGCAAATTTTTTGTTTAAAGAATACTGTAACTGATATTTCTTGGCATTATTTACCTTGCCCCAAGTAACACTTACAGCTTTCTTTTTATTGTTTTTTGCTTTTTTGATTTTAGCTGTTCCAATTTTCTTTACTGTAGGTGCTGTTTGAGTATCTCCTGTAATAGCGAGTTTTTCCAAACCTACACTATAATTATATGAATAATATTCCCCTTCTATTTTTTGTTCAAAATCGTCTGGAAGTTTCAACAATTGTACCTTACCCTCCACCGGAGTTGCAACCTTGCCTAATATACTGTCATCTTTCACTGTATAAATAGTATATTTTTGGATTCCGGCGGGATTCTCATCATTAATATATGTTACTGTGTATACCCCATAATCCTTTCCGTCAGCTGTGCTATGATACATTGACAAATAAGTTTCTCTAAATGTATCCATTATTATGACCTCATTAAATTTTGCACCCTGACCGTTTTCAACCACTCTCGTATATCCATTATTTTCAGGTTTTATGCTACTTTGTGTTTCTATAGGTTTTGCAACCCATACAATATTTCCCTCTTCTATGCTTTCATCCTGAAGCATTTCATACATTTGATATTCGCCTGTTTCTTCGCCCATGTTGTCATACTTGGCATTTCCACCATAGTACCTGTGGTCTTTTTCAAATTTAGCAAGTTGATATCTGTCTTCTGTTCTATAGGCTTTAACTGATACAGGAATCTGGTACTTTTCTTTTATCTGTTTAACATTAACCTTGGCAGATGTTTTTCCCTTTATGGCTATGGCTTTTGCCGGTTCACCATTTGAAGCTGATACGGTTTCAATTACCGGAGCTCCTTTTTGCGAATACGCTTCAAGATTTACGCTCTTTTCAATTGTAAGTAAACCTTTTGTACCCTCAGCATACATAGAAATAGCTGACTTCTGCTTTTTGTTTTTGTTTATGATTAATTTGCCATTTCCTGAAACTGTTAAATTTCCACCATATCCATCACCCCAAATTAAAATGGCTCTTAACTGATTTTCACCTTTAACCACAACTTTAAAATCATCGCCCATAACGTTTGTAACAAGATTATATGCCTGCATTTTAACGTTGTTTAATGTTAAAGTATTTGTTTTTTTATCATAAGTTACTCCGTTTACTTTTTCTACTTTATCCTGTGAAAAATTTGAAAAAATATATTTTGAAGTACTTTCTGAAAATAGTCCAACATACGCCGGTGGATATTCTTCACTGCATGGGCCATTTGCTCCCAAAACCATTTGTGGCATTATCGTAATAATTAATGCTACTGTCATAAAAAAACTTAAAATTTTACTTTTCATATACATTCTCCTTTCTGCTCACACAAATCTTACTTCAGACAAAATCCTGCCTTATGAAAATCCTGCCTTATGATAAAGTCCTAGCTTGCAATTAGATTGTGCCTACAACATGATTTTGTCTTACAATAAATTTCTAAAAACCATTGTTGTATTTTATGTATATGCTATATTATTTTTTCCAACTTTTTTAGTTTACATTTGTCTCATTCTTTTATTTTTGCTTAAGAACAACGATGTCGCTTACGACATTCTACTCACCAATCAGGTGTTGCCATACAACTACTTTCTTATCTCACCAAGGTTCATCCCTAGCGGAACGTTTTTCTGTTAAAAACACTTTTAGTTCTTTTGAATGTTTTTTGTTTTTCTGTAGTTTTTCTATGTTATTTTGTTATTCTGTATGTTTTTTTCTATTTTTCATGCTTTAATTTCTAATTTTTATGTACTGTTTTCCATTGTCTATTCACTGCTTTTTGTTTTAGGAGAGCTTTCCGGTTTTTACACCCCTTTCGATGTTTTCTACAACAAAGGGGTGGGTTTACCGGCTTTTGCTTTTCTTGCTTCTTCGCAACCTGCCGGGTTTTCCACCCCTTTTAATATTTCTTCTTTAAAATGAGTGAAAATGTTAGTGAATTACACTTTATACACTCTATTTCACCTACATTTTCCATATAGCTTGATAGTACATATAACTACATACTTTCTAAGTATTACATATAACTGCCCACTACTTCCTACAATTCTCTACTTCGTGCCAACATCCTGAAAGGTCTCACTCACGCAAGTTTCCAACAAGTCTTTATTGTGCAACATCCTAACAAGTCTCACTCACGCAAGTTTCCAACAAGTCTTTATTGCGTAACATCCTAACAAGTCTCTACTGTACGCCGGCTTCCAGCAAGCCTTTGCTGTCGCCAAATCGTCCTTCGTCTGTGCTTTCTCCAAGTACCACGCTAAGGCACTGATTGTCACCTTTCTTTGCAACAGACACAAGACACTTTCCTGCACTGTCAGTGGTTCCTGTTTTCATTCCCTGGCAATATTCATAATAATAATTTCCGCTTTTTAGAAGCAGTTGGTTTGTACTTGTCCATGTTTTGCCTAAAGTTTCTGATGTGAAGCTTGACTTCTCACATATACTGGCAATTGTTTCGTTACTGTATGCTTCCATTGCGATCTTCGACAAATCACTTGCTGACGTATACTGACCTTCTGCGTCATATCCGTCAGGTGTTGCAAAATGTGTATTTTCAAGATTCATATCACGCACATTTTTATTCATTTCAAGAACAAAACGCTCCACACATTGAGAAGGTGTAAAAGTTTTACCTTCGTTTGCAATGTTGTCTTCAAAAATTGCTTTTCCCGTGGCGTTTGCCAAAATATACGCAGCATCATTTCCTGACGCAAGTAGCATTCCGTTAAGAAGTTCCTCTACTGTAACTACCTGCCCTTTTGCAAAACCTGCTTTACTTGAATCTGCTGCAATCATATATACTTCGTCACCAATCGTTACAACATCATTTAAATTCAAAGTCTGAAGCACTGTAAGTGCCGTCATTAATTTAGTTGTACTAGCAGGTGCTCTTCTCTCATCTGCATTCTTTTGATACAAAATATCTTTACTTTTCACATCAACCAATATTGCCGACTTAGCACCCACTGTCTTATTTATTTCCTGGTTGCTTTCTTTATACTCTATTGGTTTCAGGCTGTAATCTGTCCATGGATTTTTTTCGCTAATCACATAATTATCGTGAATAAAATCCCTAACAACTGCTTCACTTTGCACCGCAGTTTTGGCCGGACCTATTGTTTTTGTTTTTTCTTCGCTGTTTACTCCCAAAAATACAATTCCAATGCTTAAAAGCACTACAAGAATTGCACTGAGCAAACATCTTATTTGAGCTTTCATTAAATCACTCCTTCGTTTTTCCTTTCAGTATAATTACTTGTTTACATTAACTATATAATATCAATTATTTAATTAAATTACTAAAAAATTTAATGCAATTTAGGGATGCTCCTTGCCTACTCATCTATAATGGTAGAATTAATAACAAAATTTCTTAAAGGCTATTCAACCCGAAAGATGGAACCTAGTTCCGATTTTATCTACAATAGTAGAAATTCTTAAAGGTTATTCAACTGGGGGGGCATTAATGACCCCTAAAGTATCTACAATAGTAGAAATTCCCCATGCATTACTTTCACTTCTAATATAAATCATCTGACGTAAAAATATGGTGTTTAAATGAAATATTTTCCCACTGCACTTCTGCCGTAACAGTATTGTCACTTTTCCACTTTTTATACATTTCGTCTGGTAATTTTTTGTCATTAAAAGACATAAGGTTTTCAACCTTGTCGGCAATTTCTTTTTTCTCGAAAACCTTCTTTAGTCTGCTTTTGCTAATTCCGATTTTTGAAAGTAACTCACCATTTGTCTCCGTGTAGTAATTTGAAAGTTTTATGTCAATCTGGTTGCTTTCTTCCTGAGACAATGTAACTGCATATTCATCTCTTAATGCATACATACATTCCCGCCTGCAAATATCATCAAGAACTGTGCTTTTTACAAGATTTTCCATTGAAACGCCTTTGCTTGTCTTCTTGCTCCAATTTAAATCTTTACCCTTTGTTAAGTAGTATGTTTCGTAAGTTCCCTGGGCTGTATACGCGTAGTATTTGGCTTCATCTAAATATACCTTGATTTTCCCTGCGTGTATGGCAACTGTTTTATCATCTGTTTTTGTAGCTGACTCCTGCTCACTTTTGCTACTTGAACTTCCACACCCGGGAAGTGTTAGAACCATGGCTGCCACCATGAAAACTAAACATATTTTCTTTATTTTACCTAAAACTCTCAATTTAATCTCCTTGTACTTTCGTTTCCTATCTTATTGTAGCACAGAAAGTGTGTTCTCTACTCTCCCTGCGTTTTTCTTTTTTATCTTACCCAAACGCCAAAAGTGTTCCCACTTTCCTATCTGCGTTTTCCTTTTTTATCTTACCCAAACGCCAAAGTGTTCCCACTTTCCTCCCTGCGTTTTTCTTTTTTATTTTATCTCAACGTGGAAAGTGCCTCCACTAATTTCTTTGCGCTTTCAATTACTGTGCTGTTGTCGTTTGACTTTGGTGCGTACTCAAAAGTTAATTTTTCAGGAACAAATTTTAGTCTGCCCTTGTATTCTCTCACCAAAAGTGGAATTCTTGTTGAGTCGATTTTTGCATGATTCCACATTGTTAATTTTATTAATTTTTTGTTGCCTGAAATTTCAGTCACAAAAGCTTTGTGGGCTGCTGCCTTTAAGAGTACAATCTGTAAAAGATTCTCAACCTGATTTGGTATGTCGCCAAATCTGTCAATTAATTCATCCTGCATATCTTCGTATTCTTCCAAAGTTTCAATACCGGCAATACGTTTGTAAACGTCCATTTTTATTGATTCATTCTTAATGTATGATGCCGGCACGTATGCGTCGCAAACCAAATCAACTTTTGTTTCAAAGTCATCATTTACTTCGTTGCCCTTTAAAGTTTCAATTGCCTGATTCAGCATTTTGCAATAAAGGTCATATCCTACAGCTTCCATGTGACCACTTTGTTTTGCCCCAAGCAAGTTGCCTGTACCACGAATTTCCAAATCTCTCATAGCAATTTTCACACCGGAACCTAACTCTGTAAAATCCCTTATGGCTCCCAAACGTTTTTCAGCCACTTCTGTAAGCATCTTGTTTCTATTATACATTAAAAATGCGTAAGCCATACGGTTAGATCTTCCAACACGCCCTCTAAGCTGATAAAGCTGTGACAGACCCATACGCTCTGCCCCATGAATAATCATTGTGTTGGCATTTGGAATATCAAGTCCCGTTTCAATAATCGTTGTACTTACAAGCACATCAATGTCACCATTTACAAAATCATACATGATTTCTTCAAGCTGTCTCTCACCCATTTGTCCATGAGCAAAAGCCACGTTTGCATCAGGCACCAGACTCTGCACTCTACCTGCCATGTCTGCAATGTCCTGCACTCTGTTGTAAACAAAATACACCTGACCGCCTCTTGCAAGCTCCCTGTTAATGGCATCCCTCACGATTTCGTCATTATATTCCATAACAAAAGTCTGAATCGGCATTCTCTCCTGAGGTGGCTCTTCCATAACGCACATATCTCGAATTCCAATTAAGCTCATATGAAGAGTTCTTGGAATTGGCGTTGCCGTTAAAGTCATTACGTCTACATTATTTTTTAATTCTTTAATCTGTTCTTTATGTTTTACTCCAAATCGTTGTTCCTCATCAATAATTAAAAGTCCCAAGTCTTTGAATTTTACATCTTTTGATAAAAGTCGATGTGTACCAATTACTATGTCCACATATCCTTTTTTTAAATCCTTAATTGTGTTATCTATATTTGATTTTGTTCTAAATCTGGAAAGCATTTCAACTCTCACAGGGAAATCCTTGAATCTCTGTTTAAAAGTCTTGTAATGCTGCTGCGCAAGAACTGTTGTTGGTACAAGATAAGCAACCTGTTTGTTGTCCTGAACCGCCTTAAAAGCCGCACGTATTGCAACTTCTGTTTTCCCAAAACCTACGTCTCCGCAAATCAGTCGGTCCATAATCTTGTTGCTTTCCATGTCTTTTTTTACATCGTTAATTGCAGTTAGCTGGTCGTCAGTTTCCTCAAATGGGAACATTTCCTCAAATTCCTTCTGCCATTCTGTATCAGGAGAAAACTGATAGCCTGTTCCGTTCTGTCTGATTGCGTAAAGCTGTACCAGTTCCTTTGCAATATCTGCAACGGCACGTTTAACCTTGCCTTTTGTTTTACGCCACTCCTGTCCACCAAGCTTGTTTAACTTTGGTGGTTTAGCTTCACTATCAGCGTACTTTTGAATCATATCAAGCTGAGTTGCCAAAACATAAAGATTGCTGCCTCCTGCATATTCTATTTTAATATAGTCCTTTACCACATGGTCAACTTCTACTTTTTCAATTCCCTTATAAATTCCCAAACCGTGATTTTCGTGTACAACGTAATCTCCAATATTCAGGTCCGCAAAACTTGAAATAGTTGTTCCTGAATAGCCGTGTTTTTTTCTTTTACGTTTCTTCTTTTCCCCAAAAATATCTGTGTCAGAAATTGCCACAAATTTTATCATTGGGTAGGTAAAACCTTTTCGAAGGGAGCCTTTTACAATCATCACCTGGCCCGGCTGGACTTCTCTTTCGCTATCACTTTCAAAGAAAGCACTAATCTGAAAATCCCTTAAATCCTGGGCAAGTCTTTTCCCTCTTGTAGCTGATGATGTGACAAGTAACACAGAATATTTCTGTTTCTTGTATTTTTTCAAGTCCTCCACAAGCATTTCAAACTGGCTGTTATATGGGCTGATGTTTCGCGCATCCACATCAACAAACTCTTCCACATTAAAGCCTTTTACTTTTTGAGCTATGGTTGTAAAAAGGACTTTTTGTTGGTCATTTATTCTATTTAAAATATAATTTTTGTCCCACAAAATGTCTGTCTGACCTGAAAGCACATACCCTTTAAGCAGTCTGTGGCTCATGCTTTCCTTAAATTCAGTTTCCACAACTCTTAACTGTTCTTCCACCCTTGCCGGTTCATCTATAAAAAATATAGGCTCATCGAAGTAATCCATAAGGCTCACTAAATTCTCACAAAAATAGTTTACATAACTATCAATTGCCACGCTATATGGATTAATATCCATATTTGTCAAAAACTCACCAACTGTATTTTTTAAATTATTAGCTTCCTCTGTGTTAAATTCTTCTCTAAATTTCTTTTCAGATTTCTCTAATTCTTTTTTAATTTTGGCAATGCCATCCTCAATTGTTTTTTTATCAAGGAAATATTCGCTTGCCGGATAAATTTTCACACTTTCTATATTTTCAATTGAGCGCTGACTTTCCACGTCAAAGCTTTTGATAATGTCAACTTCGTCATCCCAAAAGTCAATTCTGTAAGGTGTCTCGTCTGTTAAAGTGTAAATATCCAAAATGCTACCACGAATTGCGAACTGTCCCGGGCTATCGATTTGTGTTACTGCCTGATAGCCCATCACGGCAAGTTTTGTTTTCAGGGCATCCATTTCCACAATGCTACCCTCGCCAATTTCAATATAATTATCCTTTATCTTTTCCAATGGTTGTATTTTATCAAGAAAAGCATCTACCGTAACTATCACCGTAAAAGGCTTGTTCTCCACAACCTTCTGGATAAACTCTAATCTCTGCTGGAGTATATAGCTTCCATGAACATCCGCGCTAAAGAAAATCAAATCCTTTGCCGGATACATTACAACATCATCTGTAAAACCTTTCATATCATCGTACAGTTCTTTAGCTTTTATGGCACTAAAAGTAACAATGACTTTCTGCTTGTAGCCATTGCTTAATCCGTTAATAAAATGAGCCAGCTGGGAATCTCCGCACCCTGTCACCTGACAGGATTTCTTCCTGGATAAGCAGTCCCTGACCTGCTCATATTCATTTAATTTTTCTAGTGAATAATCAAAATAATTCATACTATATACCGAGCCTCATTAACTTGCTTTCTACATTGCCTATTTATTGTGCCACACTTCTTGCGTTGCATATTTTAATGTATCTTCTCCACTACTATTTAACCAATATATTTTCTACACGTATTTCATCAAAAATATTCTAATTAAATTTGTTCATGGCTGTTTGTACATCATACATAACAATAACTTCTGAAGCTGATGCAGCATTTCTTACAGCATCGTCAACTATTTTTCTTTCACCCTTTGAAAATTTTCCTAAAACATGTTTTACAAGGTCACCTTGATTAGCCCCAACTCCAACTTTGATTCTTGTGAACTGATCTGTGCCTGCATGAGCAATTATGCTCTTCAAACCATTATGACCGCCAGCGCTTCCTTTGGCACGAATACGAATCTTGCCTGTTGGTAAACTAATATCATCTGCGATTACTATTATGTCTTTTGTTGGATCTAACTTGTAGAAATCCATTACAGCCCTAACAGACTCCCCACTTAAATTCATATATGTTTGAGGTTTCACAAGTATAACCTTTTCGCTTCCAATTTGTCCAACACCACATAATGCCTTATGTCTTTTTGTATTAACCTGCACTCCCATTTGGCTGGCAAGTTCATCTATTACGTCAAAACCAATATTGTGTCTTGTTTTGTCATATTTCTTTTCCGGGTTTCCCAGACCTATAATTGCATACATATTAATTCCATTCCTTTTCGTTGTCTAAATTACAATTATACCATTATAAAGGCCTAAATTCAATTTAAGAGATTTAATGATGTGTATATTATAGATATTATGACTCTATATTTTTTATGTTCTTGCCTTATTCGTATCTTACGACTTCTATCTGTCTTCTCTCATATTTCCCCCTTGGGGCATCACTTTTCGCTTTCTAGGCTTGTAATGGGATGCCCTTTCCTTGTTTCTACTTGATATAGATGGATGATTTTTTTCTATTCTTATACATCTACAACTAAAAAACAGCCCATGACATACTCAAACTTCAAGTTTAACTCTAAACCTGTCCTTTAAGTCTATCATAAGCTGTTTCTATATTATTATTTCAAATGATTTTAATTCTATTATGTTATTTCTTAACCTTTACTGTCTTCACTGCTGTCCACTTTCCGTATACATACTTTCCGTTTACATTTCTGTAAGCTCTAATTTTGATATATGCTTTTTTCTTCTTAATGTTGACAATCTTTTTTGTTGTGTAAGTTGTTTTGGTTGTTTTAACCGTTGTTGCTTTCCATTTTTTCTTTTTCTTGTTTTTTAATTTCTTGTTGTTTCCGTATTTAATCTGGAAACCTGTAATTCCTGAAATCTTTGTTGATGTTACTTTAATCTTCTTGCCTTTTGCATTCTTTGCTGACTTAATTTTAACTGCACCAACTACAGGATTCTTTGGATATTTAACTGCATTTTTTAATGCTGTTGTTGCACTGTTAATTGATGCCTGTGAAGGATTGTAAACCTTTGTTAATTTCACTGCGTTATTGTATGCTGTATTAACATTTGGGTAAACTGTCCAGTAAGATTTTGCACTATTAACATCACCTACAGCTCTTAACAATTCTGTTTTGTTTGCTAATTTTACTTTATTAATGTCTGTTGCCTTCTTTGTGTCAATACCTACATCAGCACCATATCCAAATACTGAGAACATCACTCTTACAACATCACCGTTTTTTACTTTAACTTTGTCGCCAGACTGATAAACATTTCTTACAGTTGGATCTGTGCTTGTTAAACCGTCTTCTCTGTTAAATGTTTTTCCACTGTAAGTTGCGTTGTTATTAACTGTGAAAACCCAACCTGACATAACGCCATAATCACCTTCACCAAGATTCTTGTCTTTGTTGCCAAGATTCTGATTAGTGTTAGGTGCATAAATTGGTGTTCCAGAATGTGTCAAACCATAATCATCCATATCTGTAAATTCATATGGTTCAGCTATGTTTGCAATTTCATTTGGAATATGTGCAACTCTTGTACTGTCTGCACCAAGAATTGATGTTAAGTACCAACCACTTGATGTTGTATAATCATAATTTAATGAATGATCATTCATGTAACGGTCAATAACTGTTTTTACTGTATCACCGTTATTAATTGTAACCTGTGTAGGACCTGCGTATAAGCCCTGACCTATTGATAATTTTTCTATAGTAAGTGTAACTTTACCTGCTGCTGCGCTAACTTTATTTGGAATAGCTACAATTGATGTTGCCATAAGCGCTACACTTAAAATAATTGATAATGCTTTTCTCATTTCTGTCTCCTAATCATTTTGTTTAAAATTTTATTATGCACTTCTTATATTACCACAATAATTCACTATGGATTTCTACATCTTTACTTTCTTTATTTTAGAATAAGTTCCATAAACTTTGTTTCCCTCATCAAGCTTGTATGCACGAACCTTAAAGCTGTACTTCTTTCCTTTTTTTAGTTTTAATACACATTTAACTGTTTTTGCTTTCTTGATAGTTTTAACAAGTTTATATTTACCTGAATTTGTTTTCATGTAAACTACATAACCCACTGCGTCAGTAACTTTCTTCCACTTAAGTGTAACCTTAGTACCTTTTTTCTTGGCTGATTTTAGGTTTACCTTAGCAGGTTTTGTTACTATAGGCTTTGTAACTGTAACTGTACATGTTGTAATCACTTTACCATCTGCAGAAATTGCTGAAATATACGTAACACCTATCTTTTTAGCTGTCACAACTCCATTACTTACTGTGGCGATTGTATCATTGGCTGAAATCCATGTAATTTTCTTGTTACTTGCATTACTTGGGCTGATTGTTGCTATTAATTTCAAAGTTTTACCAGGGTTAAGAGTAGCATTTTTATAATTTAGTGAAATACTTTTAACTGGTGAATCTACAGTTATAAAAAATTCAGTCTGTAAACCATTGTTTGTTTTTGCTGTAATGATTGCTGTGCCGGCACTCTTTGAAGTTACAAGACCATTCTCATCTACTGCTGCAACAGCTTCATTAGTGCTTGTCCATTGAATCTTCTTATCAGTTGCATTTTCAGGTGTAATACTAACCTGTAACTGACGAGTCTGATTCTCTCCAATTGTTATGTCTCTGCCGCCAACTCTTTCAAAGCCATTAATCTCAATACCATCAACGTTTACTGTACATTCTGCAGTAAAACCGCCTTCTTCAGTTGTTACTATAACTTTTGTGTTTCCTTTTGAAACGCCTGTTACAACACCGTCTTTATCAACTGTGGCTACTTTTTCATCTAAACTTTTGAATGTAACATTAGTATTTGTAGCATTTGCCGGTAAAATACCATACTTAATCTGTTGGCTTCCTCCAACAAACATACTAACGTTCTTGTAATCGTTGATTATTTCTACACCTGTTACAGGTTCAGGAATTATAACAGGTTCAGATTCTTCACTTTCCGAATCACTGTATAAATCTGCACTAGCGTCATTTTTATCTACAATTGCCTTTACAATATAAACATATTTTCCTGAAGGCAAATCCTTATCTTCACATGCAGTTGCTGTTCCCTCATATATTACTTCATCATTTGCTGTAAGCTTATTGTATCTTGTAACAACGTATGACTCTGCGTGGTTAACCTTGCTCCAATTTACCCTAATATCTTTGCCATTTCTAACAGCTGTGACCTTAGACTTATCTAACTCACTTGATACTTTTACAACACATGTATTCTTCACATTAGGATTATCCTTTGAAGCAATAGTAATATTTGCTGTTCCAACTGACTTTCCTGTTACAACGCCATCTTTTACTTCTGCAACAGCCTCATTAGATGAAGTCCACACAACATCCTTCTGGCTTGTATTAGATGGTCCTAAAATATATTCAAGTTTAATTTGCTTTTCAGATTCATCGTCTAAGTTAAGTTTAACATTTGAATAGTTTAAATTAATATATTCTGCAGGTATGTTTGTCTGATCGTAAACCTGAATTTCCTTTATTTCAAAACAATATGCTCCATATGTAACACCCTGTAATCTTAAATAAGGTGTTGTTACCGCTTCAGTTAACCTAATTGTTCTTGTTTCAGCAGATTTGCCATCTTTTACTTCTGCAATATCTGTCCAGTCTTCTCCATTATCAGACTTTTGAAGTTTATATCCCTTCATGTATCCACCATTCCAAACAACTTTTACTGTGTCAAATGTTTGTGGTGAATTCCAACTAAGTGTTATGTTCTCATCTGCTTTTACTTCATCAGTTACTGTTGAATCTTCAAATAATGGTGTACTTCTCCACATAGTTGTTTCATCGCCATCAATAGCTCTTGCGGCTACATTATCACCATTTTCACTTGAAGCAGTTGCTGTGGCGTCTAAGGCTAGATTTGTCATAGCCTTTTCTTCCGCACTACCAACAGTAAACACCTGCCATTCATACATACAATAGCCATAACCTTCGCTGGCTCTTTCTTTTAATTCAATTTTTATGTATCTTGCATCAACAGGAGTAAAATCATATTTAAATCTTCCTTTTTCCCCTGCTTTTTCTGTTGCAACCATTGTCCAGTCTTTTTTGTCGTCTGAAACATAGATATCATATTCCTTTGCCGCTGCTGCTTCCCAATACAATACTACCTTATCAATCTCGTACTCTCTTCCTAAATCCATGCTCCATGTCTGATAATCTTCATATGCATTATCCGGATTATTTTTTACAAGTGGTGACTGATATTTTGTTTCAAGATTTCCATCTGTTAAAAAATCTAACTTATTATAATCATTTTTTGCTGATTCTTTTGATACCTCAACATTTCTATGAAAAGCTACATTTTTTCCAAGTGGCTGACCTTCATAAGCGGGTACATAAGTTTGTAATATTGCAACCATTGTAGCTATGCTTAATAAATAAGCAATAAACTTTCTCATTTTTTCCTCCCTTCAATTTGCTAAAGGCTGTCCTTTAGGGCAAAACATAAGACTTTACTACCTATGTCAACCTCTAAAAGACAGCCTCGTTCAATTACTATTTAAATCCATTAAATTATTAATGTTCTAAATTATTTAATGCTTAATTTTATAAATCAATTATTTTATCTTAAGCTTTTTCTTAAATGCCTTAACGGCTTTTTTATTACCTTTAAGTTTTGTCTTCTTAGACTTAATATTCTTTACAACTTTCTTACTGAAAGAATTCTTCTTAACTTTCTTAAGTTTCTTACCCTTGAAAGTAATAGTCTTAATCTTGTTATCGCTTGCAAAAGCCTTAGCACTAATTGTCTTAACCGCCTTTCCAATTACAACAGTCTTAAGTTTTGAACACTTCTTGAATGCGTTCTTTCCAATTGACTTAACTTTCTTACCGATTGTCACCTTGCTAAGTTTCTTACATCCTGAGAATGTATTGCTGTTAATCTTAGTTACCTTGCTACCAATTGTAACTTTCTTAAGTCCCTTACATCCTGCAAATGCCTTGCCACCAATTGTTGTTACGTTCTTAAAGCTAATCTTATTTAACTTAGTACACTTGCTAAATGCTGATGCACCAATTGTCTTGATTCCTGCTGCAAATGAAACTTTCTTAAGTTTCTTCATTGACATGAATGCCTTAGCACCAACTTCTGATACAGATAAACCATATCCCTTATAGCTTGTCTTATCAGGTACAGCTACTGTTGTTAATGTGTTCTTCTTAGAAGCAACAACACCAATAAGTTTTGCCTTACCCTGTTTAAATGTATCAACTGAAGTTACCTGATAAATGTAATTTCCTGCTGTAAATACTTTTCCTACGTATACTCCATATTTTGTACGAACCTGATCAGCTACCGATTTATCATTTTTAGGCTTGTCGCTCTTACCAGGAGTTACATATCTGTTAGCTTCTTCAACCTTTTTCCATTCATCTGTACAGTCTTTAATCTTATCTTCATAATAATTATCGCCTGTCTTGTCTGTACCTAATGCGCTTGAAGTATCCTTTGTTGCCGGTTCCTTAACGATAGTCTTATCAGCACCATCTGTATCCATATCCGGCTGTTTAACATTATCTTCTGTATTTGGAATAATTAAACCATTATCATCTAATGGATATTTTTCCATTCCGTTTCCGCCATCTTTTGAGTAATCATAACTGTCTGGTAATGAAACAGATGTCTTGTTACGATAATATAATAATCTCTGGACAGCATATCCACCGCTCTTACCTGATACAGTTACTGAATCAGCACCTGTTGTAATACCAGGACATGTACCATTAATAATATTGTTAATACCTACATTTGGTCCTTCACCGTTTGCAATTTCTACGATACATGCATTTTCTATTAATACACCGTCCGCATTTGGTACTTCGATAGCATTATCTAAGAAGATTGATGCTCCATTAGTGTAAATAAATACATCGTATACGCCAAGACCTACTGCATAATGATGTTTTACATTATTTGAAACTTTGTATGCTGCATAACCCTTAACAGTGTTGTTATGTGACATCCACTCCTCCTGTTTCTGTGGATCATAACATTTTTCGTTCTGTAGGAAGTATGTCTTACCATATTCACCTCTCCAAAGTACATCATGCTTCTGGAAATGCTCAATGAATAATCCATAACCTGTTACATAATCACCATTTACAACTAAAGCACTATTGGCTGTATTCTCATACCAACCAGTGTTATCACCATGGTCAGCTCTCCAAATCCATGTTTCATCAATAATTGTATTGTTACTGTTAATTACGATACAATCTCCTGTTGTTCCAAGAGTTCCTGTACCACCAACTCTACAAATAACATCCTGTAATACACAAGGGTTATTTGAATGATCTACATTTGCACCTTCATAACCAAGTTCTAAAAGTGTATCTGTTTTCTTTCCGGCATCTAAAATTACACCTGCAATTTCAACACCACCAATATCATACTTTGTATATGATTTGTAATCACTGCTCCACTTCTTACCAGCAACTCTGATAAATGTATCAGTGTTCTTATCTGTTGAAGTAAATGTTGCCATCCCTAAACCAAGTACGATTGTATTTTCATGTGTTACTTCAAGAGCCTTATCTAATTTGTAAATACCAGGCTGAAGAAGTAAGTTATAACCTTTTGCTAATGCATCATTAATTGTTGTTGAAGTATCCTTGTCAGGGTTTGCAATATAGAAGCTGTCTAAGCCTAATGAAACACCAGGTCCCATATTGTTTTCTGACCAAGAAACACCCTTTGTATCTTTTCTTACTGATGGTACAAATACCTTGTAGCTATCTGATGATTCATCAAAATATAAGAAAGGTTTTTCTCTTGTTGCATCTGTCTTATCTAATACTGTTGTACAGCCGTTTGTTTTCCAGTTTGAGAAACCATTGTTCTGTAATAAGTTACCACCTGCGTTAAAGTAATTACCACTGTTATCTTTTAAAGTTGTTCCGTCAACGTTTTCGCATCCCTGAATAACCTGATTCCAGTTAATACCATATACTGCACCATTATCAGCCTGCTTTGTTGTGAATTCGCAGTTTCTGTAGTAATACTGCTGCTGACACCATGAACCAACTGCATCGTGGAATTTTGTATCTGATATGTAACCACCGCTGGCCCAAGCTTTATCACCCCATGTCCACTGAAGTAATGTCTGTCTTTCTACATTAAGTCTTCTGGCTGGAGCTGCCTGTGATACTGCCCACTTAAATGAATCATTCCAGTAATCTGAACCATCTGATGTCTGAGCGATTGTAAAGTTTTCAACATCAACCCAGAAGTTACATGTTACGTTACCATTAGCTAAAGCTGCCGGTGTTTTAATGTTCTTAATTCTTACATCATATGGTGTCTTACCTAAACCAAGAATCTGTGTATAATATCCTACATTATAAGCATCTGCACTTGTATCTGTATAATCACCAGGTTTAAATGCGAATGCATAACGATTCTGACCGAACTGAGCATAATGCTGGTAACCAAATATCTCATTTACCTTGTCTGAAATTGCATCTTTATCATCAGCATCATTGAATACATACATATTATCACCGAACTGAGCAATTTCTAACGAATAAGGTTCTGACATTTCACCATTTACATTTCCGTTTACTGATTCTACCTTGTAGTAGTTTTTGTACTTAGAACTTGTATTTGGCTTTGTATCTGTGTAACTTGTCTGGTCAGACTTTACAGTATCAATTAACTTATACTCAGCATAACGACCCTCTGCTCTGTAAATATTGTAAGAAGCTGCATTTGTTGCTACTTCCCAAGTAATTGTCTGAGCGCCTGTCTTGTCATCTCTCTTAATATCTGTAATATCTGTCTTAGCAGGTTTTGACATTGATAATGTAGTAGTATAAGCTACTTCACTGTCAGCATAAGTGCTATAGCTTCCGGCATCTTTTGTGTTAGTTAATGTTCTAACCTTAAAGAAATATTGTTTTTGTGCTGTCAAATTATTAACAGTCATCTTGCTGTCTGTTGTTAAACCTGCTGATTTATAATTTCCATTTTCTGATGTAGCATAGAAAACTTCGAAACACGAATACATATGTTCCTTAGGTGTTGTCCATGAAACCTGAACGCTGTCACCTGCTACATTAGATAATGTTACTTTTCTAGCCTTCTTAGGTGAAGTTGCTGTGTACATATAAAACTTTTCTGCGTCACCAACCTTGTCGCCTAAATGGTATTTTGAGCTAACACCAAGTTTTGTATGTTCTTTGTTGTTATCATATTTGTCAGTATATGTTTCAACTGTAATGATTTTTTCATCAGCACTACTTGCAAATGAAATAGTTCCATCTTCGTTATGTTGAATTTCTACAGATTCCCAACCTGTTGGTGCGTAATCATCTTTTACATCCATTTTGTACTGGTAAATGATTTCGTCATCTGTAGCTCTCCATACAGTATTTCTTGACTTTGTTGCGAAATTGAATACATCATGTTCTTTGTCATCAATTCCGTAGTTTTTGTATGTTCCATAGTATGCAGAGAATTTAGCACTGTCATCCACACTGCTTGTTGTTGTGAATTTCTTTTCCACTAATATTGGATCATTCTCTTTTCCACTTACAGTAATAAGATTTCCATTTGCCTTGTTGACAAAGAAAACTTCTGCATGTGTTGTTGTTTCATCTGAACCATCAATTGCGTCTGTACTTGTTGCTGCTGATGCTGCAAGAACTGACTCGCTAAATGCCTGTGATGAAAAAAGCATTGTTAAAGCCAAAAGCATTGATAGTAAAGATTTGTACATCTTTTTCATCTTCATTTTCTTTCCTCCTCAATTAAACTCAAAAAAATTAATAAAACACTTTAATTTGTAAGGTTGGTCTTAAAACGTTTTTATTTTTATATAATATATTTTAGCATTAATTATTTTTCATTCAATTCTCAGCTTTTATGAAAATGCTTTTTAGCATTTTTTACAACATTTTATTTTTTTTTTATTTACTTTCCCTAAATTTATATTAATATTTTATGCGCTTTTCACATTCTTTCACATTCTTTCAAAATTTGATAAAAACGTTTTTACTTGTTTTTTTATTATTTTTTCCTACTTGTTCTTATTTGTGCCTTAATTTAATAAATATTACTAACTTTTTAGCCAGCAATATTTTTTCTTTCGTGCGAGTGTTCATCCATAGTGTAATGTTATTTCTATAATAAGAAATTCTAAAGGATTTTCTTATTATAGAAACAAAGAACTGTCGCCTCACGATTCTAAATCGTGAAAACGACAGTCCTCCGCCTCATTGTGTAATATATTACTTTAAAGGAACACACATCTTACTCTGATGCAATTCTAAAGTAAACCTAATTATTCTCTTGGCTCATCCGGCTCAAGTAAAGCTTTTTCGTAAGCTTCTAAAACGATACTCTGGATTGAATTGCGGGTAGCCGAGTTAATTGGATGAGCAATATCTCTATACTCTCCATCTGCTGCTTTACGTGAAGGCATTGCAATAAATAATCCTTTTTCACCTTCTACTACTTTAATATCATGTACTACAAATTCATCATCGATAGTTATAGACACTACAGCTTTCATTTTTCCTTCTTTAGTCATCTTTCTTACTCTAACGTCTGTTATGTTCATATGCTTGTCTTCCTTTCCTTGTAACCTACAAACTATATCTAAAATTACGTTCGTTTATAATTTTAATTTCATTTTCTTCTCCAAGATGATCTCCTGGATTAATTGTACTGTGACTTTCCACAATACAATTTTCTATCACAGCATTGTCTCCAATATATACATCATTTAGAATAACTGAATTTTTTATTGTGCAATTATTTCCTATGTATGCCTGTTTAAACACTACTGAATTCTCTACAGTACCATTAACAATACATCCGCTAGATATCAAACTATTCTTAACGTTTGAGCCCGAATTGTATTTTGCCGGTGGCATGTCTTCAACTTTTGAATAAACATCCGGATATTGTTTAAAGAAGAAATCCCTAACTTCCGGTTTTAAGAAATCCATATTTACGTTGTAGAATTTCTCTATGCTAGATAAATTATTCCAGTAAGAATCTAACTGATATGCATAAATCTTTTTAGATTCCTTATTTCTTATAATAATGTCATTAACAATATCATATCTGTCTTCTGCAACACACTCTTCTAACATCTGAATAAGCAATCTTCTTCTGATTACATAAATTCCTGTTGATACCAATGTACTTGTGCTATTAAGCGGTTTCTCAACAAAATCGATAATTCTTCCATTATTATATGTAGTAACCACACCATATGATGAAACATCTGCGTTACTACCCATATCTTTGCAAACTATTGTAATGTCTGCACCTGTTTCAATATGTCTCTTTAAAACATCATTGTAATCTAATTTGTAAATGCCATCTGCTGATGCCACAATTACATATGGTTCATGGCTTTTCTTAAGAAAGCCAATGTTTTGTGCGATTGCATCGGCTGTTCCTCTATACCAAAAACCATTGTCTGATGTAATTGATGGTGTAAATACATATAAACCACCCTGTTTTCTACCAAAGTCCCACCATTTTGATGAACTTAAATGTTCATTTAACGACCAAGCATTGTACTGTGTTAAAACAGCTACCTTCTGAATGTGGGAATTTGTCATATTACTTAACGCAAAATCAATTGCTCTATAACTTCCTGCTATAGGCATGGCGCCAATAGCTCGCTTTCTTGAAAGTTCCTTTAATTTGGTATTACTACCTCCTGCTAAAATTATTCCAACTGCTCTCATTTATTCTCACCTGCCTTAACTATATAGTCACCTGATGGGAGCTTTCCGTCAGGATAATCCGATGGTTCTGTTTTTCCTGAAATTGCAACATTCTTGCCGATTGTTACGCCATCAGGAATAACTGATCCTTCTCCAATTACTGTCAAATCACAATTATATATCTTCTTGCTTAACTTACTGTCAGCATATTCACCAACACCAATTGTACAATTCTCTCCAACTTCAACATTTTCAGCTATAATACTGCCATAAATCTTAGTTCCCGGCTTTATTACGCTTCCCTGCATAATAATTGAATCGTGAATTTCTGCGTTTTCGCCAACCTCAACATTAGCACTTATTACTGAATTCTGTACATTACCTCTAATGTCGCAACCTTCACCTACAATACTTTTCTCAATCTCTGCATCTGCTGAAATATATTGTGGCGGAAGTGCATCATTCTTTGTGTAAATCTTCCAAAATTCCTCATATAAATTAAACTCAGGAACGATATCGATTAATTCCATATTAGCTTCCCAATATGATTTCAATGTTCCTACGTCCTTCCAGTATCCATTATATTCATAAGCGTAAATTGGTCTTCCGCTTCCATGAATGTATGGAATAATGTGCATACCAAAATCACAATTTGGCTGATCTTTTAACTTTAACAAAGCCTCTTTTAATACAGGCCAACTAAATATGTAAATTCCCATGGATGCCAGGTTACTCTTTGGATGTTCCGGCTTCTCCTGAAATTCTGTTATCTTATGATTATCATCTGTTACTACCACACCAAATCTACTTGCCTCTTCAATTGGAACCGGCATAGCTGCTATGGTTACATCCGCATTGTTCGCCTTGTGGTAATCAAGCATCACTTCATAATCCATCTTATAAATATGATCCCCTGATAAAATTAGCACATAGTCCGGATTATATGATTCCATATAATCTAAATTCTGGTAAATTGCGTTTGCTGTTCCTGTATACCATTCTGTATTTTCACTTTTTTCATATGGTGGAAGTACTGTTACACCGCCTATATTTCTGTCTAAATCCCATGGAATACCAATTCCAATATGAGCATTTAGTCTAAGTGGTTGGTACTGAGTAAGTACACCAACTGTATCCACACCTGAATTAATGCAATTGCTTAATGGAAAATCTATGATTTTGTATTTTCCTCCAAAGGCAACTGCAGGTTTTGCTACTTTCGCTGTTAGCACTCCTAAACGACTACCTTGGCCGCCGGCTAACAACATAGCTATCATTTCTTTTTTTACCATGTCCTTCACCTCGCTGCTTAAAAAAATTGTGTACTAAAAGTATAACATTAAATGTGACATATTAAAAGGGTAATAAGTATCTTTTGGTGCTTTTTTTTATTAGTTTTTTCGTTTTTTTGATGTTTTTTTCTTTTTTCTTTGTGCATTTTGTACATCATTCGACTATTTTTTTGTTGCATTTTGATTTTGTTAAATTTTTAGCAATTTTCTGCTATATTTTTTTACCATATTGAACCTTTAAAATTTGTCATAAGAAGTGTATAATAATTAAGTATTTTAAGATGTAAAGGGAGCCTTTTAAAAATTTTTTTCTTCATATTTATATGCAATTTATTTTTATACATATTTATATGTTAATTTTATTAGGTTTTGCCTGTGCAAAAATTTATATATTTAATTTAGGAGAAGGATTATGTACAATTTAGATTTTAATACTCCTGCCAATTTACATTTTACAGGAATTGGTGGCATTAGCATGAGTGCTCTTGCAGAAATTATGATTTCACGAGGTTTTACAGTTACAGGATCAGATTCACACGAATCAAAAATCACTGATCATTTAGAATCTTTAGGAGCGAAGATTTTTTATAATCAGGTAGCTGGTAATATTTCATCTGATATAGACGTTTTAATTTATACTGCTGCTATTAAGCAGGACAACCCTGAGCTTGTTAAGGCAAAGGAACTTGGTATTCCACTTCTTACAAGAGCTGAGTTTTTAGGTCAAATTATGCTTAACTACCCTATGGCAATTGGAGTTTCAGGAACCCATGGAAAAACTACTACAACTTCAATGTTGTCACAGATTATGTTAGAAGGAAACACTGATCCAACTATATTAGTAGGTGGTATTATGCCTGCAATTCATGGAAACACACGTGTTGGACATTCAGATAAATTAATTACAGAAGCTTGTGAATACACTAATAGTTTCTTATCATTTAAGCCAAATATGGCAATTATTTTAAACGTTGCCGCAGACCATCTTGATTTCTTTAAGGATTTAGATGACATTAAACACAGTTTCAGAAAATTTGCTGAACTTGTACCTGACGACGGTTTTCTTGTTATAAATAGTGATATTGACAATTTAGAATATTTTACTGACGGGCTAAAATGTAAGGTTATAACTGTAGGTTCAGATCCTGCAAAGAGCGATTACAGTGCTACAAATATTGAATTTGATCAGTTTGCTAAAGGTTCATACGACTTGGTTGTTAACGGTGAAAAGTCATTCCATGTAGCTTTAAATGTTACAGGAGAACACAATATTTACAACTCTCTTGCTGCTATTGCCGCTGCTCACGCAATGGGAATTAGTGACGAGAACATCAAGGCCGGTCTTACACAATACGGTGGAACTGACAGAAGATTCCAGTACAAGGGTAAAGTGGGCGATGTTACTATTATTGATGATTACGCACATCACCCAGATGAAATTACCGCAACTATCAAAACAGCTAAACACTATCCTCATAAGAAAATGTGGGTAGTTTTCCAGCCACATACATATTCAAGAACTAAGTCATTACTTCCTGAATTTGGAAAAGCATTAAAGGAAGCTGACGCTGTAGTTTTAGCAGATATTTATGCTGCAAGAGAAAAAGACACTTTAGGTGTTAGTTCTTTAGATGTAAAAAAAGAAATCGAAAAATACGGAACTGAGGTACATTACTACCCAAGTTTCAGTGAAATAGAAAATTTTTTACTAGAAAGTTGTTCACCTGGCGATTTGTTAATAACAATGGGTGCCGGAGATGTAGTTAAAATAGGGGAACATCTTTTAGGAAAATAACTTATTAACATCCCACAAAATTTTGTTGATAACTTTCTTCAAAATTTTGTGGTTTTTTTGTTCATAATTTTCGAGTAATTAACATTGGTTTGTTTTCCCCATAAAATAAGGTGTTCGACATTTTTCAGCATTTTTTCCGGCTGATGTATTAACATTATTAACATTATTAACATTGCCAAAAGTCCTTTAAAAATGGGGCATTCAAGCCTTTTGCAACATTGCATTTTTTATACTTTATGCTATACTCATTCCTGCACGCAGGAAATCCCCTGTATGTGTTTTTGAGAAAAAACAGTAATATTTTTGACGAATTTTCTGTTGAAATATTTTGGGACAGGCAGGAATTTTCCTGTACAAATTTTTTATATTTTTTTTGGAAAAAGAGGGACATAAAGATATGAGCAAGTTAATTTTTGACAGAGGTAATTTTACAGATTTTACTTCTATTTCGAATGTTTTTGTAGATGAATACATGCCAACTGCAAATGGTGAATTTGTAAAGATTTATTTATTACTTTTACGTCTTGTAAACACTGGATGCGAAGATCTTTCAATTCCAACTATTGCTGATACTTTTAATATACTTGAAAGCGACGTTGTTCGTGCTTTGAAATTCTGGTCAAGAGAGAATTTACTCTCACTATCACTTGACGAGGATGGTTCCATTAACGGAATCAAGCTTGAAGCACTTTCAACAAACAGATACATTGTTAGGGATTTAAACAATAAACTTGATACAAACACTGAAGTTTTAGCATCTGCTGCCGGAGAATCAGCTCCTATTGCAGTTCCTACAGCATCAGGAATTATCGTTCCTAACAAGAAGAAATATTCACCAAGAGAAGTTGAAGCTTTTTCAGACAATGAAGATTTCCAGCAGATTAAGTTCCTTGCTGAAACATATTTAGGCAAGTTACTAAGCCCTACAGAAATCGACAGCATTTTATACATACTTGATGGTTTACAGCTTAGTGCCGACTTTATCGAATACGTTATGGAATCTTGCATTTCATCAGGGCAGAAGTCCCTTTCATACATAGAAAAACAGATTGTTTTTTACTTTGAAAAAGACATTAGAACATTAAAGGAACTTAAGGATTACTTAAAATTACAGAAAGATATTTCAAAAAGCATTTACAAAGCTTTTGGTTTAGATGTTCCAGCAAGACCTATTAAACGTGAAATGTCTTACATAACAAAGTGGACTGATGAGTTAGATTTTTCTGATGAATTCATTATTGAAGCCTGCAACAGATCTGCTGCTCACGCAAGTACAAACAGCGGAAAGTTTTCTTATGCTGATTCAATTTTACTAAAATGGTCAGAAAAAAATGTAACATCAATGGCTGACATTGAAAAGTTGGACAAGGAACACAAAGAAGAATCACAAAAGATTTACAGTGCTAAGGCAAAAGTTGCTAAGAAAATCAGTCGTCCAAAAAATGTTAGAGCTATTGAAAGTAGAAATTATAATCATCAGGACTTCGAAAAGCAGCTTATTATGAACCGAAAAGAAATGGTTGCTAACATTTCTTCAAAAGAGAAATAGACAGCAATCAACATATACCCTATGAATGGAGTTTTTTATGGGATTAACAAGAGAACAGTTTGACATTATTTATAATAAGTATAATAATAGACGATTGGACAATAGTATTAAACAGGACAAGCGTCTCAAAGAGATTTATGAAAAGATTCCTCAGATTAAGGAATGTGACTTAAAAATCAGCTCTCTGGCAGTTAATGCTGCACGTAGTGCACTTAATGGGGATACATCTTTAAAAGACCATTTAAAAGAAGATATCGCCAATGTAAGCAATCAGAAGAAGGCTCTCCTTATGGCAAACGGTTATCAGAGTGATTATCTTGAGCCCATTTATGATTGTCCAATTTGTAAAGATACCGGTTTTGTGAACGGACAACCTTGTGAATGTCTTCAGAAGGAAGTTATAAAATCTCTTTACACAACCGAAGAATTAAATGATATACTACAAAAGGAAAATTTCAGCACATTTAATTTTGATTTATATTCAAATAATTTTGTAGATGAAGTAACAGGTGTTACTGCTCTTGATAACATTAAGGACGTTGTAACTTTCTGTAAAGAATTTGTAGATAATTTTGATAATATTGACAATAATAGTATTTTATTTTATGGTAGAGCAGGTTCGGGAAAAACTTTTCTCATTAACTGCATTGCAAATGAACTGATTAACAAGTCACATACAGTGCTATATTTAACAGCTGTATCTTTCTTTGATTTGTTGTCAAAAATTACTTTTAATCAAAAGGAATCATCTGCATTTGGACAAATTACAAGGCATGAGCTATTACAGTGCGATGTGCTTATAATTGATGATCTTGGAAGCGAAATGGCTAATTCTTTTACCAATTCAGCTTTGTTTGATTGTTTAAACTACAGACTTATACACCATAAATCAACAATTATATCAACCAATTTCTCATTGTCAGATCTTAATGAAGTTTATACTGACAGAACATTTTCGAGAATTCTTGGTAACTATAATACATTTAAGATTTTTGGTGATGATATAAGGATAAAAAAATTTATTAATTAACACTTTTTTACACATGGAGGAAAAATTAATGGCTATCGAAAAATTCATTGAATCAATCCCTGTTGGACCACTTGCGATTGTAGCTTTATCAGGAAGCAAAGCTTTAGGTGAAACTGTAGACGCATATATTTCTGACTGGAGAAGCGAGAGAATCGAAGCAAAGGAATCACCTATCACTTTCAAAGGATATGTAAAAGACTCATATCTTCTTGATGTAGACACACCACGTTTTGGTACAGGTGAAGCCAAATGTACATTAAGAGATACTGTTAGAGGTACAGACCTTTACATTATCGATGATGTAACAAACTACAGCGTAGAATACACTGTTTGTGGTCACAAAAACCATATGTCACCTGATGACCACTATGCTGACATTAAGCGTGTTATTGCTGCCGCTGCCGGCAAAGCAAAGAAGATTACAGTTATTATGCCTTTCTTATATGAAAGCAGACAGCATAGACGTTCTTCTAGAGAATCTATGGACTGTGCAGTAATGCTTCAGGAATTAGTAAGCATGGGTGTTGACAACATCTTAACATTTGATGCTCACGATCCTAGAGTAAACAACGCAATTCCTATTAGCGGATTTGAATCAATTATGCCAACATATCAGTACATTAAGAACCTTTTAAGAAATGTTGATGACCTTATTATTGATGATGATCACCTTATGGTAATCAGCCCTGATGAAGGTGCAATGAGCAGAGTAGTTTATTTTGCAAACGCTCTTGGAATCAATATGGGTATGTTCTACAAACGTCGTGACTTTACACAGGTTGTAGACGGAAGAAACCCAATCGTTGCTCATGAATACTTAGGTGAATCTGTTGAAGGTAAAGATGTGTTAATTATTGACGATATGATTTCTTCAGGTGATAGTATGCTTGACGTTGCAAGACAGCTTAAGAAACGTAAGGCTAAGAGAGTTTTCGTTGCTTCAACATTTGGTTTATTTACAAATGGTCTTGAAAGATTTGACGAAGCTTACGCTGATGGAACAATTTATCGTATTATGACAACAAACTGCATTTACCAGACACCTGAACTTCTTTCAAGAGAATGGTACATTAACGTAGACGTTGCTAAATACACAGCATACTTCATCGACAGATTAAACCACGATTCTTCTATTAGTGATTTACTAAATCCATACAAGAAGATTGAAAAATGCGTTGAAGCATATAAAAACAGATAATAATTTCTAACAATTGTGTTATGTATTTATGTTATTCAAACATTTATGTAATCATTATTGTTGAAACTAATTTGAGATAAAGTAAAAAGGCTATGGGTTTATAGTATCAAATCTATAAAACCCGTAGCCTTTTTATTATTTTATAATAGATAATTTTATTTTTTTAATTGTATTTTTACTTACGCCTTTGCTCGTGCTTTTGCCTGCGTCTTTACTTATATATCTACAGTTTTATGAAATTATGCTTAATTCCTAATTTATCTGCCATAACTTTTTCTCTTGTATGACATGAGAACAAAATTACCTGTTCCATATTCTCGCCCATAAACTTTAATGTGTTTCCCATTCTCTTGTTGTCATACATTACAAAAGCATCATCAAGTAAAATTGGTTTGTAGTCTTTTTCAAATATTATATCTGCTGCTGCCAAACGCAATGCCATATATATTTGTTCTACTGTTCCCTTACTTAACTTAGAAGCCGGTAGCAATGCTTTTTTGCTATTAACTAAAATATTCAATCTTTCATCAATTGACAAATTATCATATTTACCATTTGTTATCTGCGACATATAGTAGGAAGCTCTCTCGTTTAAACGCTTGCCAAAACTATTTCGTATTTCATTAGCAATATCCTCAATGTTTTCCTTTGCATCTTCTATTGCCTGAATTTCAATTTTGGCTTTTTTAATATTATCAAGTTTCTCTGTTAGTTCATCCAACTGTCTTTCGCATTGAATATCCTGTTCTTTTTTCTGCTCTAGTGCCCAACGCGCCTTTGATATAACCTCATTAAGTTCACGTTCCTGCTCTTCAATGTCTTTAATTTCATTGCTGTAATCTGCTGAGTCTATGGAACGATCTTCTTCCTGCTTAATCATAAGCTTTGTATTTTTCAAAAGTTCTTTCTTGCTTTCTAACTGACGCTGTGTGTAAAGTTCTTCATGTTTTGCAGCTTCCAATTTATCCAAAGCTAATTTCAGTTCCTTGATTGCCTCTAACTTACGCTTTTTCTTCTTTTTATTAAAACAATATCTTATGATTGCCAAGATTGTACAAATAAAAGCTCCTACAAAGCAGCCAATTGGTCTAATCCAAAATTCTGTAACTGTTAAGAAATTCAAATTTCCAAGTATCAGCCCTACACCTGTACCTACAAAAGCCAATGCTAAAATAATAAATGCAACCGGCATACTACTACGTGTATGTACTTTTTCAGACAGCATTTCCATTGTTTCATGGCCGTCTATGCCTTTTTCCATAAGTTGACTTGTAAGTTCAGCTTTATGTGCTTTTATTTTTTCAAGTATTTCATTTGTCTTATCAACCTCAGATGTGTATGTCATAACATCCTGATACAGCTTATCTTTTCTGGCATTTTGTCTTGCGAGTTCTTCAAGTCTTTGCTTGTCTAATGCTGAAAGTTCTTCCTTTCTTGAAGATAACCTTAAAACTGAATCTTTTTTCTGCTCAATTGATGCAATAATTGCATGCTGCTCTCTTTCAGAGACCTCCAGTTGTTCCTTAACAGTGTATATGCAACGTTCCACATCATATTCCTCACCGATTCGGTTATCAGTTGCAATCTTTTTCTTCTGTGCATCCAAATCCGTAAAGGCTTCTTTAATATCTATTTCCATAGACTTAGTGGAGCCTAAGTTTGCCGCATAGTTTTTTAAAATATTTTCTAATTCCTTGTCTGTTACGCTTCCCAACTGGCTAATACTTATTGTATTGTAGTAACAACTTTCATCTAACCCTGTAAATAGTTTGTCAATTTCATCTTGTGTAAGTTCACGACCTAAATCCTCATTTATCACCTTAAATGATTTATTCTGTCTGTTGAAATTTCTTTCGATTCGATAATCAACACCATTGCTTTCGATTCTCATCATCCCTTGGTAATTAGATGGGTTGTCCCAAGGCTCATACTTACTGTACGTATCCTTACTGCTAGCTTTTCCCCTTTGCTTCTCTATTCCAAAAAGCATGCCTCTAATAAATGTATGAAACGTAGTCTTACCGGCCTCGTTTTCACCATATATAATATTTAATCCCGGCTCCAAAGACATGGACTTATGATTAAATTTTCCGAAATTAGTTAATTGTAAATCCTTAATAATCATTGTCTGTCCTCCATTGCATCTATTAAAGCCTTTGCACCATAATATAAAGTTTTTCGATCTAATTCGCTTAAATTGCCTTTGTCCAAATATCTTTTAATAAACATTCCCAATATATTATCATGATTATCTTCATATAATTCCTGAAAATCAAAATCCGGTACGGTTTCATCTACAATCTGAACTATATTTCCAACGCTCTCAATTTCTTTTTCATTTATTTCAAAATCGGGGTCTCTGTAACCTGAAAAGAAAATCTTAAACATATTATCTTTTCCATTTTCTTCAATCATATCCGTAAGTCTGTGTCTAATTTCCATATTAGTAGCTGTTGTAGTTACCTGAAAATCAATTTCCTTATATATACGTTTTGCAAAAGGAACAAACTCTAACTCAAGACTATTCTTTGTCACTTCTCCGTATATATATCCTCTCTCACCCATGTCATTCATGTCAATTGGTTCAAGGGAACCACAATAAGCCATACGGTTTTTCTCGTCCATTTCCGGCTTATGTATATGACCTAACGCTACATAATCAAAACCTGACATTGCAAGTTTCTTTTTACTAATAGGTATGTGTTTTTCATCGCCACCATGTGCTACTAAAATATTAATTTTATCAATATCTTCTACAATAATGTGGTCATATAAATTTTCCTGGATTTCTGTTTCATGGTAGCTTAAACCATAAACACATGTATTAAGTTCCGGAATATCAACCTTGGTAATGTTTTTATCATCTATAAAGATTACATTTTCACTCCATTTAAAACCATCATAAAAAGAGCCCTTCTTTATGGCATCGTGATTTCCTGCACATATTACAATCTTTGTATCAGGAATTGTTGACAGAAGGTAATCTACCTCTCTCACTTCTCTTAGCAGTGGTTGTCTATGAAACATATCGCCTGCAATAATAAGCAAATCCACTGGCTGCATCTTTATTTTCTTTATTAATCTTTCAAAGGATTCCCAAATTTCGTCTCCTCTTTTTGTCGCCCATTCTTTCTTATTTTCAGGATGTGCGCCTAAATGTATATCACCTGTATGAATAAATTTCATATAGCCTCCCAAACTGCTGTTAATTTATAGTCTAACCCAATTTTCAGTATATCATTAAAGATATTGGTGGTCAAATATTCAACTGCTTTCTAATAATATTCCAATACTTTCTTAATATTTTACCAACTTTTTTACTAACTTTCTACTTTATGTTAAATTATGCAAACGGCTAATTTGTAAGATATTTCTTTGTCCATCATTTGATGTAAGAATTTCCCATTCAGTTGCATTACCAAAGCCTTCTTTACTTTTTGTATTATAAAGAGTATATGTATTAAATTCCTTTTCACTACCTAAGTCAATTTGAATCCAATGTTTAACACCATTTAATTTATACTGACCATTAGTAACGTTTGAACTTGTAGCACACCACTTTGTGCCAAGCTTGCCGTCTATAAGCATTGATGCATTTTCTGAATCATTGGTAAATCCTGAACAATCAAAGACTTTTGCTCCAAGACATAAGTTTGTGGCATCGTTAATAACATTACTCAACTTAGCGGCTGTCTTGTTTCCGTGGATTTTTTCTCCAACCATTGAATATTCAGGGTTTGCAACCCCCTCTATATTCTCTGTTAACCAGTTGTCTTCGTAATCACCAAATCCTTTAAATGTCCATGTCCCCGCTTTTAATTCTTCAACATATTTCTTTCTTAAGGACTCAATGCAGTCATATCCTGTAATATCTTTTACCACTTTATTAAATGGTGTTGTTACATTATAAGGATCATCTGTATAAGTACTTCCTGTATTGTTATCCTTGATTAATTTATTAATGCTATCAATTAATCCTAATTTTAATGTTCCGTCTGCATTTTTTCTTGTTGGATATTTTGAATCCATATAGGCAAAGAACCATTTATTATTTCCGTACTGTTGGTAACCCCAATCCTGTAATGAAGTATCTGTTGCCTCATATATCTGAACATATTTAGGATTTGACCAGTGGAAGTATCTGAACCCACCATAGTTTGCCATGTTTTCAGTCCACCAGGCAACATCATCACCGTAATTTAATTTTCCACTGTACTGCTGAACAGAGTGAGTGATTTCATGTGAGAAAAATCCAATATCTGTTGGGTGACTGTTTGCATATGCTGTAGATACACAAACTGTAGTTCCCTGGCAATACGCTACTCCATCATAATTGTTATCAGCCTTAAATGTAATTGTTGTTGGTTCTGTGCCGTTACCCCATCTTTGATATAAACGTGGGTAACTATTGTAGAATAATTTTGTAAGTTCCTCTAAATATCCATCTACAGTAACATCTTTCCAATCTCCTGTAAATAAAATATCATATTTGCTTGGACTAACAGTTGCACCTTTCATGGAAATTTCTGAAATCTGGCATCCACTTCCATAAATAGCTTGTACATCTAATTTGTAATACTGGTATGTTCCAACTTTTTTGCCTTTAACAATTAATTTATTTTTTAGCTTGCCTTTTTTCTTAATAGAAATATTTTTCTTTCCGGCAACAATTTTCCATTTAACTTTTTTCTTTGCTTTCTTTAATTTTACTGTTTTTTTATTTCCTATCATAACAGTAATATTTTTTTAAGTCTCCTATTTTTCACTTTTAGGTATTATTTTTTCATTTCAAATTAATGGATTTTGCAACTAATTTTCCTATTACACAAAAAAATCCGAAAGTTTCACCAGGATATACACATATATTATGTATATGTCCTCGATTCTTTCGGATTTTACAAATAAACTTGCATTATTAGATTAATTTATTTTAGTTTCTCTTCTATACCATTTTTTGTTTGCAAAAATTGTCGTTCCCATGTATCAATTATGCTATTGCATTCATCCATTTTTTCATTTAGCAATTCTTTCAATTGTTTATCTAATGCTGAAAGCATGGCTGTGTAATTAGTCACGTCTTCCCTCATCTTTGTGATTCGTTCTTCAAGATTTGCTATTTCCATTTGCTTTCTGCTATTTTCTTTCATTAGTTTACTGTTGGTTTCTTTTAACTCATCCATCATTTTCTGAACTACAGATTTTTCGGTGGCGTCTCTATTATCTAGTTTTTTCTGTAACTCCTGAATTTTCTGATTTTGTTTTTGAATCTGCAAAATTAATTCTTTGCTTCTTTCCTGTTCTTCTTTAGCACTATTTCGTTCTTCTTCAATTCGTCTTGCCTGCTCATTTTCCATATTTTGCAGATAATCATTTACTTCTTTTTTGTTGTATCCCCGCCATACGCTTGTAAATCTGTGTTCATTTTCCAAGTCTTTTCTTAAATTTTCAATTGTTGTTTTTTCTTCATTAGCCATTACACTACCTCCAATCGGTCCTTGCTATTAAATCCCAGTTTTGTTGCATAGCCACTTGGTAGTTCAAGAACACTTTTGCTGCCTTTGACTTTTTTACAACAAATACCTGTGGGAACTTCAGAGTCAATTTTTATGATTTCGTTGTTCTTATTTAGATATATCACATCAATTGGTGTTTTCATAAAAAACATATGAATTTGCGAACATGGTTTTATAAGAAGTCCACCCATGTTTTCAATTTGTTTCGGGCTTTTTCCCATTAATCCCATAAACCTTGTCCAAAAATTATTTGCTATTTTTATGTTTGTGATTTTCCTTTTCTCAATATATACTGCCGCTTCTTTCATAACTTTCTTCTTTCACAACGTGTTTCTTTCATATGCCACTACAGCATTCCAATTATCAATTGTTACCTTATTGCCATATCATCTGCACCGTTCATTGTTATCTTATTACTGAATCATCTACACTTGTCCCTTATTACCTTACAGCCTCGTCACCTGTAACCTGTCTCTTATTATGTTAATGCTACATTATCTATAATCTATCTTATCAACTAACTGCTGCATAAACTTTTATTTTCCAAACATTTCCATTATATTAAGAGCTGCCGGACCTAAAAGTACGATAAAAATTACCGGGAATATAAATAATACCATTGGTATCAGCATTGTAACCGGCGCTTTTAGAGCTTTTTCTTCCGCTCTCATTTTTCTATCTTTTCGCAGATTTTCTGCCTGTACTTTTAACACTGATTTAATGGAGATTCCCAATTGGTCTGCCTGTACTAAGGCTGTTAAAAAGCTTGTTAATTCTTTAACATCACATCTTTTTGCCAAGCCTTCGTAAGCTTCTTTTTTACTCATTCCTCGCTGGATGTCTCTTGTTGCCTGCATAAGATCAGTCATTAATTCTGACTTATCTTTCTCATAAAGACGAATTAATGCTGCATCAAATCCTAAACCTGCCTCAACGCTTACAACAAGCAAGTCCATTATATCCGGCAACTGCTGACGCAATAACTCTTTTCGTTTCTTCACCTTTGCCTTCAGACACTCTCCCGGCAGTATAATTGCAACCAAACCTACCACTGCCATAGCAAGAATCAAATATGCCATTCCCAGATTCAAAATTTTGCAGACAATCAATGCAACAAGCATTAATATTGCAGATAAACCAATCTTTAGCATAGAAAACTGTTCCACAGATAACTCAGTTCCTGTCATTTCCAACATGTTTTCTATAACTGAAGTTTTTTTGTTGGTTTTCTCTCTCTTTTTTTTATTTTTCCCAGCCTTTTCCTTTTTGCTACTCTTTAAATATTGTTTGTATCTCTCTTTAATGCTTTTCTTTTCCTGATTAGGCTGCTTTTTTCTCGGTGTATCACCAACATTTTTTACACTTTCGATACGCTTACGTTTCCAGTTGTTTTTTAAACCTAAATTATAAGAAATAATAAGCACTAAGAAAAATATAACAACAGAGCACATAATTGTTAATAATATAACCATAGTGCCACTCCTTTTTAATTTCTACCATTAAATCTTTAGTATTTAACATCTAATCTTTGATATCTAATAGTTTGCATTTAATATTTAATGGTTACCACTTTCTTAATTACCGCAAATCCTATGCACTCCCAGACAAATCCAAAGGCAAGCATCGCTCTTCCTGCTGATGTTTCAAACAATTGTGATGCATACTCCCTATTAATTGCAGCCATCATGCCGAGTAATAGAAACGGTAAAGCACCTACTATAAAACCTGACATTCGCCCACTGGCTGTTCTTGTTTTGATTTCTTTTCGTAAACTAATACGGCTTTGTATTGTTCCTGATATTTTTTCCAAAACTTCTGCCAGATTTCCGCCAACTTTTCGCTGAATAATAATTGCGGTACATAACATATCCAAATCATCGCTATCTGTTCTCTCCACCATACGATTCATACTTTCTTCCAAAGTCATTCCACGTTGAGTTTCCTTAAAAACTCTACCAAACTCTTCCGAAATTGGTGCTTCCATATCTGTTGCAATATTACTCATTGCCGATTGAAAAGAATGTCCTGCCTTTAAGGCGTTTGACAAAACTCCAATAGCTTCAATTAGCTGTCCTTCTAATCTATTTTTTCGTTTTTTCTTTTTTCCACGTACATAAATCATTGGAAAAAAAGCTATCAGAGCAACCAATGCAATGCATATAACACTTGGAACTCCAACTATCACTAAAATAATGGGGATTACAATTGATGCCGAAATCCATATAGCGATAAATTGTTGTACCGGAATTTGAATTCCTACATTATATAGTTCATTTTCAATTTGTGCCAATTCTTTTCTTGTTTTAAATCCTGTATTTTTTTTAACTTTCAGTCTCTTTTGCTTTGTTGTTGTTTTTTTACGTTCTTCCTTTTCTTCTAATACAAAATCCTTAATTCTTTCTTCAACTTTTAATTTGTCCTTTGCAATGCCATGTAGAATAATAGTAAAAATACAAAAGAAAAATACCATGGCACATACTATAATTAATATTACTAACATTATTTTCCCTTCTTTTTACTCCTTAAAAAACCATCTGTTATCCATATCAACGCCGTTGGTTTTTACCTTCTCACAGCACTTTGGAACAACCCCGGTGCTTTCAAAATGTCCGACAAATTTATTATTTTTGTCCATGCCATCTACTACATACTTAAAAATTTCCTGAGTTGTAATAATGTCACCTTCCATACCGGTTATTTCGCATATACTTGTGATTTTACGGCTTCCATCTCTAAGACGCGCCTGCTGAACAACCAAATCCAATGCTCCTGCACACTGCTGTCTGATGGCTGTAACCGGAAGATCCATACCTGCCATCATTACCATTGTTTCAATACGTGCCAATGCATCTCTTGCCGAGTTAGCATGTGCTGTAGTTAAGGAACCGTCATGCCCTGTGTTCATTGCCTGAAGCATATCAAGTGTTTCACCACCACGAACCTCACCAACAACTATTCGGTCAGGTCTCATACGAAGTGCGTTTTTTACTAAATCACGAATTGTTATTGCTCCTGTCCCTTCTAAATTGGCAGGTCTGCTTTCCAAAGAAACTACATGATCCTGCATTAATTTAAGTTCCGCAGCATCCTCTATTGTAACAATTCTTTCATCATGAGGTATGAAGGCTGACAACACATTAAGCAATGTTGTTTTTCCTGAACCTGTACCTCCCGATACTAATATATTTAATTTTCCTCTGACACCTGCCTCCAGAAAGCCTGCCATTTCCGGTGATAACGATCCGAACTTCATCAGATTCTCGATGGTAAGAGGAGTATCTGAGAATTTACGAATTGTTATGGTCGAACCACAAAGTGCCAAAGGAGGAATTATCGCATTTACACGAGAGCCATCTTTTAATCTGGCATCAACCATAGGGTTAGAATCATCGATTCTTCGTCCTAATGGTGTTACTATTCTGTCAATTATTCTTCTAACATGTTCTTCATCCTGAAATTTCACATCTGAAAGAACAAGTTTTCCCTTTCTTTCTACATATATCTGATTAGGTCCATTTACCATAATTTCGCTTACGGTACTGTCATTAATCAATTCTTCTAAGGGACCTAACCCTGTAATTTCATTTTGAATTGACTTAGAAATATAAGTTCTGTCATTTCTTCCAATTTCAGGATAATTCTCTGTAAGATATTCATTTATTAAAGACTCCACATCTTTTTCAGTAACATTATCAAGCTTTGCCAACATTGATGCTACTTCTCTGTGAGTTTCTTCAATTACTTTTGCATAGTCATTTCTTGTGTTTTTTGTAGTTTGCTGTTCATTAAAAAGATTTCCTAATTCACTGTTATTTTCTCTTTCGGGAATCTTAGTTACCACTTCTTCTGTTTTTTCTTTATTTTCAGAGCTGCTTTTTTTCTCCATTCTCTCCATTAGATTCATATAGCAACCTCCTAAATTTCATCCCTGTTTACAAAACGAATTATTTCCTTACCTACTTTTGATTTTGGACTGGCAATTACAATAGGAACTCCCCTATTTATACTTGCTATTGTTGTTTTTGGGTCACTTGAAATTACCAACTCAATATCTTCGTCTAAAGTTGACTCCACGTCTTTTTTCTTAACATAGGAATCACCATCTTTGTTTAAAATAAATTTTACTTTTTTTGATAATTCAAGTGTATTTAATACATTCATACAGTTTTTCGCGTTTTTCAAAGTTGAAATTTCAGGTGTTATAATAAAATAAACAGTGTCTGACAATTCCAACGCCTGAAGCACACAGTCATCTAATGTTGGTCCCAAATCAAATATTATGTAGTCATAAGAGTCTTTTACCGCATCTATAATTGCATTCACATGTGTAGGTTTTACCAATTCTGCAAATTCCGGAGACTGAGGTGCTAACAAAACGCGTACGCCTGAAGAATGTGTATATAAATAGCTGTTTACCGTTGCCAGACTATAGTCATTCTCAGCCACTAAATCTGAAATGGTATCATACACTGGTATATCCATAAAAACGCCTACATCTCCAAACTGTAAATCTAAATCAATCAATAAAACTTTCTTGCCTTTCTTCTGTAACGCTACAGCCATATTAACCGAAACTGTAGTTTTTCCTGCCCCACCTTTTGTACCAAAAACCGATAAAATTTTTGAGTCATATTTCTGTTCTCCGGCATCTGTGTCACGACTTCTTTTTTTTGCAATTTCAGAAATTATTTCTTCCTGCATCTGCCTTTGCTCCATGTCTGTTGTCAGCACTTTTCCAATTCCACAGCTCATTGCCTCTGTAAGTATTTCTATATCACGTGTTCCTGTAAGAAGAATCATAACCAGATTCTTCTTTGACATATAAATTCTTTCAAGTAATTTTGTATCTTCGCTTGTTAAAATATCCGTCACTATTACAAGAGCATCCACTGATGTATTCATTACCTTTCCAACACCCTTTGAGTCAAGTAAAACAGTTCCCATATATTTAAAACCATCATTGTCCAGAAGTTCTTCTGCTTTTTTTTCATTTTCCATAGATGCCATTGCAAGTATTTTATAATGCTTCATGTTATACCTTCTTTTTATCCTAATATTATGTAAATTGCTACTTAGTATTATCTGTCTTCTGTCTTAATGTAATGTTAAAATTACTTAGCCCCGACATTACAAGACATTGTTTTGGTGTTAAAAGTAATGTTATGTTTGTGTTTACATTTCCGGCTCCTGCTGCTGTCACTTCACCAATCTTCAAAATCTTTACCGAAGAAAGCGCTACAAACTTCTTATTATTCTTTGAATTAACCGGAGTTGTAATAATATCAATTAAATCTCCCTCTGATAAATACCCTGCAACATCCTGTTGTAAATCAACTGCAATAGTCATTGCTCTCATACCTTTTGGAATCTGATATGATAAGCTGTTTCCAGAGTCACCTTTTTTGTATATTTTATTATTTAAAATCTGTTCTCCAGATGCAATTTCTCTTTCAGTTATTTTTCCAATTACATCTTTTAGATTATGGGCAGCATTACTATGTGATGAACCTGCCGGCACAGATATTAATTGCACCATATTGCTTTTAATTTCTGTATATCCTTTAATATCTTTAACGGCAACTACCACCTGTTCAGTTTCCTGCACCTGTGTTTCTGCCACCTGTTCTTCTCTTTTTTCATATCCGCTAAAAAAACTATATAAAAGAACGCCACAAACGGCTGCCGATATTAATGCTATAATGTATATTTTCTTCATGTGAGCTCCTTCTTAAATTGATGTTACGCTAGTTGATGTTGCCTTATAGTATTTTCCAAAAAATGTTTGAGCAACGAAAGTTAAATTCTTCACCGGGTATTCCACTGTTACATTGATTTTGTCACTGTCAACGCTAACTGAAATGGTAGCTCCCTCGCCTCCGTTCCATAAATCTTCCTTTGCTCTTGTTTCAACCTTTTTGATCAATTGATTCATAGTTGATTCATCATAATCTGAAACATAAAGTGAAGCATACCTTGCTCCTGCATAAGATGCGTTCTCTACTCTGTATTGATTAGAATATATCCACCCAAAATCAATTACTCCACAAAGTAAAGTTAGTAACAGTGGTAAAACAAGGGCAAACTCTACAATTGACTGACCTTTTTCACTTTTTTTTAATTTACCAAACAATGGAATGCCTCCTTTCCTGACAGTGTATCCACAATGAAAAAGACAGAGCATTTTTTCGAACCTGCTCTGTCTTTTTTATAAATATGAAATTGTTATTTTGTTTAATCTTAGTGTCCACCACCAGCTGCTGCTGTTGTTGCTTTATTTAATTCATCTTTAGCACCATTGAATGTGTCCTTGATTCCACCACCTAATGCTGTGACAGCTACAATAACAACTACTGCAATTAAAGCAATAATTAATGCATACTCAACCATTCCCTGTCCACTCTCATCTTTAAAAAATTTCTTTAACATAATTTACTCCTCCTATGGATAATATTTTTAATTCTATATTTTCTCAACAGTTTGTTCTGTTGTATCGAACCTATTAAAAAAAGTTCATTACGGTTACCATCGCCACTGCAATGAATGGCCCCATTGGAATCATCTCATGTATAACCAACTTAAATGCCATATTGGATTGAACCACTGTATATGCCAATACACAAATTCCCATAAGTACTATGACATATAATAAATTAGTAATTCCTAAACAAAATCCAACTGCTGCTACCAGCTTAATATCTCCGGCTCCTACATTCTTAGCCAACAATGCCGGGAATGAAAAAATTGCAAATCCGGCAACTAATCCTAACAATGAAGAAACTAATGAAAATTCAGGAAAACCTTCTATTCCTAAAACATAGGGTATACTAAAAGCTACCTTAATAGCCAAAATTGCAAGTATCAAATCATTGGGGATAATTCTGTGATGCAGGTCTGTCACAGCGATTACTTCGCAAATCATTAATAATATGAAACTGTATATTATGGTATACAAAGAATTCTGTTTCCACATAATAGCAGCTCCTACCAATGCCATTATTATATGTAAAATAATCCTTTCGTTTCTACACTGGCTGTACACGATATTCCTGTTTAACAAAAGTCTCTGCTCAATAAAATCACAAGCAATCTTAAGAGCTGTTCCAATCAATGCACCGGCAATTAATTTGATTGCCAGCATTTCTTACCTCCTTTGTCTTTTCGTATCTTTGTCATTTCTAAAGTATAGCATAACTGATTCTTGTTTTCTATTGCTTTGTTCCCAAGTGGACATTTTTGTTCTGAACGTATGTTTTGTAACGTTTTTACTTCTAGTAGACTTATTTAGCAGAATTTTTGTGCATTATAACCAGCATATCGTCACCCATTGTAAAAATTAGGATTTACATCTTTCGTTCTATAAATTATTTTTTCTTTTGCTTATTAAAGATTACTCATTAACATAATATTTCTATATTAAATTAGTTTTTCCATAAAGCAACTAAACATATTTTAAAAAACATAATAATATTAGGTTGACATTACTTTTTCAAAATTGCATAATTAAGAAAAGAATGTCATTTCGTACTTTGTTATATCAAAATGGATGTTTAATTGTTGTACTTTTTGTGCTTAGACGTTTTGAAAGGGATATAATATGATGAAATGGACGAAACATATAAAAGACGAAAGTGGAGCATCCGCAATTATTGTTGCGTTGATGCTCGTTGTTTTATTAGGCGCTGCTGCACTTGCTATGGATCTTGGTTCAGCCTACTCCACCGGTGCTAAAGTGCAAAATACATGTGATGCTGCTGCACTTGCCGCAGCCAAGGAATTACCAAACCGCTGTTCAACAGAATCAGTGGCAAAACAATTTGTAAAGGAAAACGGTATTAATCCTAAATATGCCAAGATTACCATTAACGATTCTTCTTCCCGAGTGGAAGTCAGCATAAACAAAAAAGTTAATACCGGATTCGCCAAAATTCTTGGTATTAATACTGTTACTGTACAAAAGAGAGCAATTGCAAGCAAGGAAACCGTTCCTGTTGTGGAAACCCACAAAAAACTTAACACTATTTTTAATTATCTTCTTTTTCAGGGCAGTACAGACGATATGGTTTTCAATTCAGGCGGTATGGGTATTTACGGTCAGGTTCATGGAAATGGTAACATAAAAATTAACGCAGCCCTATGTGCCTTAGGCGGTATATCTGAATCTGGTAATAATTTATATGCTACAAGCAGTTTTCCGGTTGTTAAGAAAAACGAGTCAACAGGGGAGTTTGAAGAAGTTGGTACAGCTAAAATTCAATGGTGGCCATACAAAATACAAATTCAATCAAACGATGGTTCTATTATTGATGATATTACAAATTCTGAATATTACATCAAAGAAGAAAAAGAACTTACTATGCCTGATTTTATAATTGATAATGTTGATGCTTTGATTCCGTCACAGCGACCAACCTTAACCAGTTTTTCCGGTTGGGATACTATTAGCAGCGATATTAATTCTGCTTCTTCTAACAATGTACACTTTACCGGTAAATCAGGAACTTTAACAAAGAGTTTTTCTCATATAATTTATGCCGATGGTGATTTAGAAATTAATTCACGAACCAATGATATTGTTATTAATGGAGATATTTATGTAGATGGCAATTTAAAACTTTCAGCTTATGGATGCAAGTTGACCATAAATGGTAATTTATATGTAAGTGGGAATACAACTTTTTCAACTAATGACGATATAACAGTCAATGGCAACATATACTGTTGTGGTGATATTAATTCAGATGGTGGTTCCATTGGTTCCATAAATTGCGACTATGTATACTGCAACAACTTTATCCCTGGTGGAAAAGCCGATATTTCAGGCGTGTTGGTTGCAGAAAACAAAATTAAATTTACATCATCATCTAACAGCGTAAGCGGTTCTCTTGCTGTGGTCAGTAAAAACGGCGACATTGATCTGACTGCCGGTTCTCAGGAGTTTAACGGTATTGTTTATGCTCCAAAAGGAACTATTTCTCTTGGTGGCGTTACAACTGTACATGGAAATCTGATTGCAAATAAGTTAAATCTTACATCTGCAATACAAATCTATCCACTTACAAATTCCATAATTGATGATTTGTATGACACGGTTTTAAAAGATTCAACTACAGAAACTACTACTTCAACGTCAACTTCCGTAAAGCTTGTAGAATAAACTACAATTTCGACGGTACTTTCTATTACATAAAAAAATCTGCTTAGCTTAAAACTACTAAGCAGATTTTTCTTTGTATTTTTGCATCCTTTATTTTATTCCGAATATAAGTTTAATTAAATTCCAAAAAAAATGACTGTTGTATGGTTCAAAAAACATATTCCCTAGCTCCTCTCTTATTCCCGTACGTCTTTCTCCCTTATAGTATACTTTGCAAAAAAGTTTTACAAGTGTCGTTTTTTTTGGCGAGCACGCTTTTTTTATAAAAACATATTTATTTTTAGTTCATTTTAAACTTCAATTTTTGTTATAAACATACAATCTTTCCACTCTGTTTCGATTGTTCCGTCATACTTTTCCAGTATTCTATGAACATTTTTCATGCCATAGCCATGATTTTCTTTGTCCTTCTTGGTAGAAATTCCTTCCTCATAATCTCTTTTTGGAGAGCTATTTTTTATCGTAATGTAAAGTCTGTCACGATAATTTCGAATCTCCATTTCAAGTCTTCTTTTGCCTGCATATTCAAGAATTGCTTCCTTTGCGTTATCTAAAATATTTGCAAAAATAACACATATTTCAGTGTTTCCAAGAATAATATTTTGAGGAAATTTTCCAATAATTTTCACACCAAGAGGACCATCTTCACGAATTTCCTGTATCTTTGCATTTATTATGTAATCTGAAATAAGATTTCCTGTTTTGTAAATGGTATCTGTTTTTGAATAACTTTTAAGACCATTTAAATATTTTTCTATTTCGTCATATTCTTTCTTTTCAACCAACACTTTTAACGCTGTCATATGCTTGTTTACATCATGTTTAAAAGCTCTAAGCTCTTCGTCTTTTTTCATAACATTTAGGTAATAATTCTTCTGATCTTCAATACATTTTTCGTTTAAGGCATTAATCTCTGCCAACTGCTTTCTGGAACTTTCTACGTTTATGTAAAGAACACAAAGGGTTACTACGAAAAATGATAAAACTATGGAAGTAATCATTACTAATCTTTTCGTTCCATATGTAATTTCTCCAAGAACCATTCCCTGCATACATGCGCAGACGACACACATAGCTATAATAGCCAAAATAACAAGCAAATATTTTACAACATTTATGTCTTTTAGTCTTTCTCTAAGAACGACATTTTTCTTTCTCATTATATAACCGATTATGAGAAGTGGTAAAATGCCTACCACATCTGCCAGAACATCAATGTACTGTTCATTTGCCCGATACTGCTCTCCAAGTGGAGTAACTGCAACCAATACCAACCACATCATCAAATCAATAAAGGAAACTGTAAACCATTCTATAATTATACTTAATATAGATAATCGCCTACCCTCTGAAAATAAAATCGTTACTATCATAGTAATAAGTAGTAAGTTGTTTAAAAGGCTCAAACTTCCCTGTATGTATGTTCCTATACCAAGTAGTAGCCATATAGGTATCATTAAATATTTTTTCTTTCCATTGGATGATTTTAAACCAATAATATAATATGAAATAACAACAAATTTCATTGTTTCAAAAATGTATATTAACAATGCAATAATTTTATCCATTAGCAAAACCTCGCATTTTCTTTGCAATACTGACTATATTCTTTTTTTATTTTACTTTTAAGCCTTGCACTAACCGGTATCTCTTCTCCATTTACAATAATTGTTTTTTCTTTTATTTTTTCTACATATGCCATATTTGCAATATATGTTCTATGAACACGTATAAATCCCACACCGGCAAGTGTATTTTCTAACTCTGTGCTTGAACGGCGCACCGACATTTCACTTCCATCCTCTAAATGAAGAATATTATATACGTGCTCTGCCTGAATGTAACAAATATCTCTGCTGTCAATACCATCAATATTAACTGTATTCATAACTCTTTTTATGGCATTATCAAGCATTACCGGCAATTGACTGTCCAAATATTTTTTCGTAACAAATCCCATAACATTTACGCCAAACGCCTGATTCATCATCTCATCATGACTTGTTACAAAAATAATTATTGTATCCTTTTTTCTACTTTGGAAATTGTTTTTTACAGAAATCCCGTCTAAATTTTCCATTTCAATGTCCAATATCAGAATATCATACTCCCCCTCTAAAACTTCCTTACCATCAGTAAAGGTCTCAATTATTATATTCTCATCCTTGTAACTATTTGCTACCTGTTTGCAAACAGCCTCAACTGATTCACGCATGATTTTTTCGTCATCACATATTCCAATAACCATTTTCAATTTTCCTTTGCATCATTAAGTATTCAGCTTATTCATGCTTTATCCATATGTATGTTAAACATCGTAGATCCCCAATGTATATTTCTATTTTATACGTTAATAATGTTTTCAGCAAGGATTGATTTATTTTTAATTTATTAACAAAAAAAATGGTGTCCCACCTCTTTTTTCAAGAAGGAACACCAAGTTAAAAAGTATTAATTTCCCGGAATCCTTAACTTATATTGGTTTTAGTGTTTTTGAGAATTGTAAAAATTTAAAGGACATTTATTATACTGGTTCAAAGGAATCATGGTCAAAGATAAATATCAGTTCATCATCTAATGATGAACTGTACAAAGCTAAAATTAAGAAGTAATTTCCATACTTTCTAAAAAATAATAAAAGCAAAGGTTGCGAGTATCACAATCTTTGCTTTTATTATTATCACTTAATTATAATTATCTTCAAAAGTCCAAATCTTGCTTCCTTTGTCATTTACAATGACACCAAAATTTTCCTTGCTGGCATTAATAGCTGATTTTTTGTCATTGTAAATTCCTTGAAGTCTTCCGTATGAATAAACAAAGAATTTACCTTCAATATTCTTATATATGTCAGCGTTTAAAACTTCAACATTACTACTAAAAGTAACTGTTGCCGGTTTGTTTATTTTCAAGGCTGTATTAGAATCTAAATTGTTTGTAAATGCAATTGCCAGTTCCTGCATCTTTATATCATCCATGTAAAAGCTGGACTTTGCTACGGGCTGTTTAATTTCCGTATTATTAAGAATCTGGTCATCACCAATTTTCTTATTATTTTTCCACTTATTAAAACTAATTACAGAATCTGTCACCTCAATATTTGACAAAATCACCCCTGATTTCTTATATGTCTTAACTTCCTGCAACTTGTTATCAACAATCTTTAAAGTTGTAATTGGAAAACGCGCATACTTTCTTGTTGATTTTACTTTTGCCATACCATAAACAAGATTCTCGCCTGTAAAACCACATACTGTTATTTTGTAGCCTGGTTCTGTTATTTCTTTTTTAGTACCTGTTGATAAATCTACAACAGTTATTGAATCACTATCATCTAATGTTCCATTTGTATTGTAAGCAATGACTTTTCCATCATCAGTTGAAACACAGCTTCCGTCTTCTAACTTATCTACTAGTATGCCCCACTCTTTTGTTTTCAAATTAACATAATAAATTGTATTATTTATCATTAAATAAACTGTTCCATCACCTTTATAGCATAAATCCTTCATTTCATTTGTAAGAATCTGGCTAGGTTCATCGCTAGGTATAAAGGCAATTTCTGTTGTAGTATTTTTCTCCCAGTTATAATCCATTACCGAAATACCATTTTTGCCCCTGTGATAGCCACTTGTGCTGTAACCGTAAATAATAAACGTAAGATTTCCCTTGTCATCAACATTTACAACCTTCGCCTTAGTCTTATACAATGTCTCTGAAGACTTTGCCTTAAGTTTATATGGTGACTTAATATTTTTTCCTATAATATCCATTACATAAACATCGCCATTTATTTCATAGGCAATGTACTGCTGATTGCTACTTTCCTTATATACTGTAGTTGTCTGTTTCTGTATTCCCAAATCGATAAACGAATTTCCCACATTATTTTCGTTGCAATCCCAGATTTGATTTACTTCCCTATTGTATGCGAGAATATAATTCTTTCCTTTAAAAGTCCAAACAGTCACTGTTTCTGCTACACTATACTTTTCCTTTACTTTCTGAGCATTTGTAGCCTCAATTTGATAGTTTAAAGTATATGTGCCTGATTCACCTGTGTCTTTAATATAAATATCTTTGGCAGACACAACCACGTCACTTATTTTCTTAGGTCTGAAGGTTTTCCAAATTACCATTCCCAAAGTTGATCTGATTGTAGCCTGACCTAAACTGTCACTTGCATACTTTGAATTTGGTTCCAAATACGCCGCAACATCACTTGATTTTTCCTCGTTAAATGTATTTTCACTAAACTTCTTAGCAAACTTAATCTGATTAGGAACAATCTTATCTCCATTCATAATTGTGGCTCTTGTGTAGTAATATACTTCATGGTCACTTGCAGTCTCGATTATAAATTTAAGGAAATATTCTTTTCCCTGTTCCATAATGGCACTTGCCTGATATGTTAAATCAATAGTTCCTCCATTTTCTTTCCAATCTTCAATTGTACCATTATCAACAAGACTATTGTTGTTGTATTCTTTTACTTCATACTTAACAGTTTTAATTCTGTTTCCCTGCGTTTTGATAGCCATAGGAACCTTATGACTTGTTGAAATTGGAACGATTACATCCCTCATTAAGCTCTCGTCCATTGCCATTGTGTAACCGTCAAGTTTTCCTATAACTTCATCACCATACTTCAATGTAATTGTAGGAAGTTTTTTCATTTTTGTTTCTTCTTTTTGATTGTTATTTTGTGCTGTGTTATCCTGATGGCTTTTGAAAACAATTGAACCTGCAACTGCTATAAGTATTACTGCCAAAACAGATACCACTACTGTTGTCTTCTTTTTCATTATATCTCCTATTTCAACCTATCTTTTTAGGCACTGAAAGGGCAGTTCAAGCTGCCCTTTAGTTAATTTATTTTCCTTTTGTTGTTTTTGCTTTCTGTTTTTTTCTGTCTCTTCTAGACATTTTCTTTGTATGTTTCTTCTGTGCCGGCTTAGATTCAACACTTGGTTCTTCCTTTGCCTTTTCAGATTCTATAGTTTCGTTCTTTGCCTGGGCTTTAGTTTCTGCCTTTGGTTCTTTCTTTTTCACTTTCTTATTTACTACTTCAGGAAATTTAAAAATAACTGATTCGTAAGGTCTAAGTGGCATTTCAAGTCTAAACGGCATACCGTCACATTCGCTTTCAATTGCCTTATATGTAACCTCCTGTTTTTCTCCTGTTTCTGTAGTAAGAAGTCGTGTATAAGTTCCTGCCTTTGGTACTCCAACGCAGTAGTCAGGTCTTTCTATCGGAGTGAAGTTGCAAACAAAACCAATTGAATTCTTATTGTCAGGTTCTGTTGTTTTTCTTATGAAACTAAAAATACTCCTGTCTGCATCATTTGCATTAATCCATTCGAAAGCACCATAACCTTTTGTCTCTGTATAGAGAGCAGGATATTCTTTGTATAAATGCAATAATTTCTTTACATAATCCTGCATATCCTTGTGTTCTGGTTCGTCTAATAAATACCAATCAAGACTTCTGCTTTCTGACCATTCCTGTAACTGTGCAAATTCTTGTCCCATAAACAGTAACTTACGTCCGGGATGACCCAACATAAATGTATATGCAGTTTTTAAATTCTTAAATTTATCAGCAGGATAACCTGGCATCTTATTAATCATAGAGCATTTCAAATGAACAACCTCATCATGTGATAAAACTAAAATGAAGTTTTCGCTAAATGCATATGTCATGCCAAAAGTCATCTTGTTATGGTTGTTCTTTTTAAACAATGGATCTAACTTAGTATATTCTAAGAAATCATGCATCCAGCCCATGTTCCATTTGTAAGAGAAACCAAGTCCTCCCTCTTTAGGATCCATTGTTACCTTTGGCCATGCTGTTGATTCTTCAGCAATAATATAAGCTCTTGGATTTCTGTAGTTCATAACACTGCTTAAATGTTTGAAAAATTCTACAGCTTCAAGATTTTCTTTTCCACCATAAATGTTTGGAATCCACTGACCGTCTTCTCTACCATAATCGCGGTAAAGCATTGATGCTACGGCATCAACTCTAAGTCCGTCAATATGATATTTTTCAACCCAGAATAAAGCATTTGCAATAAGGAAATTGCTTACTTCTGTCTTTGAATAATCAAATACCTTTGTGCCCCAATCAGGATGTTCACCCATTCTGCTGTCAGCATATTCATACAATGGTGTTCCATCAAAAAATGCTAAACCATGTTCATCCCTTGGGAAATGTGCAGGAACCCAATCAAGTATTACCGCAATTCCTGCTTCATGGAATGAATCCACAAGATACATAAAATCCTGTGGGGTTCCATATCTTGAAGTAGGTGCATAATAACCTACTACCTGATATCCCCATGAACCATCAAATGGATGTTCCAAAATTCCCATTAATTCTACATGTGTGTATCCCATGTCCACAACATATTTTACAAGTTCATCAGCCATTCTTCTATAGTCATAGAAGCCATCTTCATCGTCAGGTCCTTTATAGTTCTTTCTCCATGAGCCAGGATGTACTTCGTATATAGACATTGGCTTTTCATAATGATTTTCAGACGCTTTTTCCTTAATCCATTTTTGGTCATTCCATGTATATGAGTCGATATTGGCTACACGAGAAGCGTTGCCAGGTCTCATTTCTGCCCAGTTTCCGTAAGGATCTGCTTTATATAAAGTGTCTCCGGTTTGAGTAGAAATAACGTACTTATACAATGCTCCTTCGTCTACTCCCGGAATGAATAGTTCCCAAATACCTGAATCATTCTCCATCTTCATATTATGGTCGTATCCAATCCAGTTATTAAATTCTCCAATGACTGAAACATTTGTAGCATGTGGTGCCCACACTGCAAAATATGTTCCTTTAACACCATCAATTTCCGTAACATGTGCTCCTAATTTTTCATATATTTCGTAGTGTGTACCTTCTCCAAATAAATAACAGTCGTCTTTTGTTATAGCTCTTTTATTTTGCATATGGCCTTCCTTCCCGCGCACCAATACGCCCTTTATTAGTTTGATTTTTATACTCTGTTATAGTTAATTAAACATCCCTTTAAGATAATATCTCTTTCATCGTCTGTCATTTCACCTAACTTTAATGTAAATGGTTTTAATTCGCCCTCACCAACTACATATGCAGGTATATCTGACTTCTTGTCCTTAACAGCTTCTGCAATGTTAGGTACAAAAATATAGTCATCTTTCTTAAATGGAAGTTCTTCCTGTTCATAAATAAATGGAAGCATACCCCAGTTAATAAGGTTTGAACGATATCTCTTTGTAGCATATTCCTGTGCAATGTTAGCCCAGCCGCCTAAAACTTTCTGACATGATGCAGCCTGTTCTCTTGCTGAACCGTCACCTGGTTTTACAGCATAGATTGTGCTACCAACTCCAACATTGTCTTTATTTACATCAGGGAACTGTCCCTTGATTGTTTCCATGATTGCTTTATATTCATCTGAATAATCGCACATGCACTTGCCTTCTTCTCTAGCTTTTTCAACCTTCTGAACTTCCTTGGCCTTGCCTACATATTCAGGGTCTTTTCTTGAAAGTGCAAACTCTGCAAGTCCTAAAGGATTTGATCTGTATGAAGATGTTTCTCCTGAAGGAATAAGTTCGTCAGTTGTTGTTACAGGGTCATGAATTTCTGATACAACCTTGAGTAAAAGATTGTCTGTAAGTGCAACCATTTCAGGCCAGTCCTTAATGTTTGGTCCAAACTGAATTTCAGTATCAGGATCTGCAACACCATGAGAATCAAATACTCTGTTTGCGTAAATGCTACTATCAAAGTGATATGTACGATTCTTAAATTCTACATCAACATCTGTAGCTGCTGTTAAATAACCCTTGTTGGCTGCTGTAGCTGCAATAGATCTTGCATCCATAAGTGCAACTGATGAAATCTGACCATTCTGTAATTTACTTCCTTCTCTGTTAGGGAAGTTTCTTGTTGAATGTCTGATACTAAATGCATTATTACTTGGTGTGTCACCTGCACCGAAACATGGTCCACAGAATGCTGTTTTCATAACTGCTCCTGATTCCATAATTGATGCTGCTGCACCGTTCTTTATAAGTTCCATGTATACAGGCATTGAAGCAGGATATACACTAAGTGTAAATTCATCAGCACCAATGCTCTTTCCATCAAGAATATCTGCTGCTGCACAAATATTTTCAAATCCACCACCTGCACAACCTGCGATGATACCTTGATCAACATATAACTTTCCGTTTCTGATTTTGTTAGTAAGCTTGTAGTCAACCTGACCATCTAATGAAACTAAAGCCTTCTTTTCAACATCTCTTAAAATATCTTCAAGATTTGCATTTACTTCTTCAATTGCATATGTGTTACTTGGGTGGAAAGGCATTGCTATCATAGGTTTAATCTTTGATAAATCTACATAAACCATTCCATCGTAGTATGTAACTTCTCCAGGATTTAATTCCTTGTATTCATCTACTCTTCCATGAATGTCATAGAATTCCTTAATCTTTTCATCTGTTCTCCAAATTGATGATAAACATGTTGTTTCTGTAGTCATTACATCAACACCGATTCTGAAGTCTGCACTAAGACTTGACACACCAGGTCCAACAAATTCCATAACCTTGTTCTTAACATAGCCCTTGTCAAATACTTCGCCGATAATTGCAAGTGCAACGTCCTGTGGTCCAACTCCCTTTGCAGGTTCTCCTGTCATGTAAATTCCAATTACTTCAGGTCTGTTAATGTCATATGTCTGTGAAAGAAGCTGTTTTACTAATTCAGGTCCACCTTCACCCATTGCCATAGTACCAAGGGCACCATAACGTGTATGTGAATCAGAACCAAGAATCATCTTTCCACCACCAGCTAACATTTCTCTCGCAAACTGATGAATAACTGCCTGATGAGGTGGTACATAAACTCCACCATATTTCTTTGCGCATGTAAGTCCAAACATATGGTCATCTTCATTAATTGTTCCACCTACTGCACATAAACTGTTATGACAGTTTGTAAGTACATAAGGAATTGGGAATTTTTCAAGTCCTGATGCCCTTGCTGTCTGAATAATTCCAACGAAAGTAATATCGTGAGATGTTAATTTATCAAACTTAATCTGAAGCTTGTCCATGCTTCCAGATGTGTTATGATCCTTCAAAATTCCATAAGCAATTGTGTTCTTGCCTGCTTCTTCTTTTGAAAGATACTTACTTCCTAATTTACTTTTTAAAAGTTCTTCGTTTCCGTCCTCAATAACTTCTGTTCCGTTAATGAGATACGCTCCGCCATTTGATAATTTGATCATTTCTGCCTCCTACGTTTTACTAACCTTTCAGTTCTTTTAAGTATACAAAATTTAGGGCTTATTTTCAAGTAAGATTGATGGTTATAGCACCTTTAAGTAACGTTACTTTTTTATTTTTCATACACAAGAGATAAACCGTATAAAAACGATTCATTTTCAAACGTAAAGAGGTCACTCCAAAACTACAAACTGTTTTGAAGAGACCTCTCCTTTTTGATATATGGCTTATCTAAATTTATTTTCTTTTAAGTTTCTTAAACTGCATATATTTAACCTTGATTCCGGCTAAAACATCTTCTAGTTTAATATTATATGCACCCTTGTCTAACTTAACCTTGCAAAGTTTTTGAGTAATCCAGTTACCATCTGTACCGTTTGTCTGAATAACTGCCATGTTCTCGCCGTTTGCATTTACATTTACAGTAGACTGAGCTAAGTTTGATTTCTCAAATGCAATATTTACAATGATTGTGTATTCTGCATCTTCTTCTACAATCATTGTTGCTTCCTTGCCACTGTTGAACATAACCTTGTTGTCTTCTGCTAAGTTAAACTGTTCATATTTTGCTTCACTTACAAGAACTGAAGGATAATGTTTAGCAACATCTGTGTCAACTAATTCTCTTTCAATTACCTGTGCGTTAAGGATAAAGTTGCAAATGTTAATTGCTGCTCTTTGAAGTTCTCCAACTGTTAAAGTTCCTGCTTCAACAGAGCTTTCTGTGTTATCGTTGTTTGAGTTTACTTCTGCACCATTGTTATTTACAACCATGTATACATCATTCTGTGAACGAACCATGTCTCTTATATCCTGATTTGATTCTTCTCCACCGAAGGCAACGTCGTTCATCTTTGCCCACCAGTCAGTCATTACAATACCTTTGTATCCCCATTCTCCACGAAGAACTGTTGTACAAAGGTCATAGTTTGATGCAGCCCAATGTCCGTTAATAGGATTGTAACTTGTCATAAGAGTCATTACAGTGCCTTCTTTTACAGCCATTTCAAATGACTTTAAGTAAATTTCTCTAATTGCACGTTCTGAACAAACAGCGTCAACCTTAAATCTATGTGATTCCTGTCCGTTTAAAGCAAAATGCTTAATTGTTCCCCAGGTACCACCATCCTTAATACCTCCTGTTGAAGCAACTGACATTGTTGCTGAAAGGTATGGATCTTCTGAATAATATTCAAAGTTACGTCCGTTAAGCGGATGTCTGTGAATGTTTACACCAGGTCCAAGTAAAGTATCTACCTGATTTGCTCTTAATTCTTCACCTTCCATTGTGTAAAGTTCTCTTACTAACGGAGCATTCCATGAAGCTGAAAGAGCTGTACCAATTGGAAGCTGTGTAGCTTTTCCATCATATCTAAGACCACTTGGTCCATCTGCACAACACGCTGCAGGAATTCCATAATTAAATAATGCATCTGAAATTCCACCAAAAGCTGAAGCTGTACCCTGAGTTACTCTAGGGTTACTCATACCTTCACCTCTTACAATCTGTGCTAATTCTTCAACTGAAAGCTGAGCCACAAAATCTTCAATTGTATTCTTTCCTTCATATACATCCTGAAGAGTAATTCCCTTATCACCTGTAAGTTCCATTGTTTTTGGTAAATTATCTTCAATTCTCTTTACCATGTCTACTGTTGGCTTCTGTGAAGGGATATATTCTTTTTCAAAAGTTCCATCAGCTTTCTGTTTGCCCGGTTTTAAAATAGTTAAGTTCTCATCATTTGGGCAACAAACTTCTGATAGCTGTTCTGTTAGTACTAATTCTTCAACATTGTATGTAAGAACTTCTTTTACGTTTCTTACACTATTACCTACATATATTGCATAGTCACCTGCTTCTAAAACGTAGCATGACTTATTTCCTGTAACTCCACTGTCATCATAAGAAGCCATGTCTTTTACAGCAAATTCAATGTCAACTGTCTGACTTTCTGATGGTGCAAGTTTATTTGTTTTCACATAAGCACATAATTCCTTTGCAGGCTTTCCTAATTTACCCTGAGGTGCACTATAATAAACCTGAACAACTTCTTTTCCTGAATATGTATCACCTGTGTTTGTAACTTTCACCTGAAGTTTAACTTTTTCCTCTTCAACCTTTGCAGATAAAGTTTCTATACCAAATGTTGTGTATGACTGTCCGAAGCCAAATTCATATACAACCTTTTCAGGTGCAAAAGTTTCGAAATATCTGTAACCAACATAAATATCTTCTTTATAAAGATTTTTAAGTGGATCTCCGAAATTCTCATGTGATGGGTAATCTTCAAGGTTCTCAGCAATTGTGTCAGGTAACTTACCACTTGGTGTTTCTTTTCCTGAAAGAACATCCACAACTGCATTGCCACCTTCCATTCCGCCTGACCAAACGTATGCTACCGCCTTAATCTTACCGTTAAACTGTGGATCATTAACCCACTTCATATCAATAATGTTAGAAACATTTAATATAACTACCACATCTTCAAATGCTTCCGTTATATTTTTAATATTTGCTATTTCTTCTTCTGTTAGTAAATAACTTCCCGCACCATTATAGTTATCTTTGTCTTCTCCGGCTGTACGTCCAATAATATAAACAGCCTTGTTTGATACCTGTGCCTGTTTCTTTGCGTACTCTACAGTAATGTCCATGTCTTTCTGGAACCAAGGCTCGCAAGCCCAGCCGCCGCCACCATTGTCAAATGGATGGTCCTTAAGCCATTCTACATAACCATTTGCAAGTTCTTCATTAATATTAAGATTGCTGTTTTTGAAACCATCTATAATATTTGTAGCATATTCTACCTGAACAGCTCCACCTGAACCGGTTCCGCTTCTATAATATTCTAACTGTGGTCTACCAAAAACTGAAATCTTATCCTCTGTTGAAAATGGGAGTACATTGTCCTGATTCTTTAGTAAAACAATGCCTTCAACTGCCGCTTCTCGGCTTTTTTCTGCGAATCCCTTAACAGGAACGCCCCTTAAATTCTCGCTCATTCAATTTTCCTCCAACTTTATTATCCCTTAACATAATTAAATTCAATGATTTCTTCATTAAAAATCTCACGCTAAATATCTATAAATCACTATATCATAGGGAAATGGGAATTACTAGATTTTATGGGCAGAAAAATGTTTTTATTAGCGTGAATTTGCCGCTTTTTTGAAAACATTTTTATTTCTGTTTTTTATTAGAGTGAAAAGGCATTATACATAATGTCGGTCTGTAATTGTAACGTTTTTATTTTTAAACACAAAATACTTTTTATTACTTTTTTTAAAGAAATAATGTCGCCAGAGACATTATTAGTGCCGAATGTGTGCCTGTCTTTTCTGTTTTTTGGTGTCCTTTGTTAATTGAGTACCATATTCCTTATATTGTTCAACATTATCATCCGTTAATTCTTCCTAATCAAATTCTGTCCTAATTGCACTAATCCCAACACTGTATTTTTATCACGCACTATGTTTTAACACTATAAAATCTTTTTTCCATATTTAATATAAAATTTATTGGATAATTATTATAAATTTTCAAACTTTTTTTTGGTTATGTTTACCCTTTGTAATTTATTGCTTTAACGCGCTAAATAAGTTAAAATTAAATTACTATGTGTAGTTAATTTTTCAAAAAATTTTACTACAAAATGAACGTAGGAAAGGAACTTAAACAATGGGAAAATATTTTCAAGAAGATATTGAAACTGCCTCAAGAGAGCAGATTAATCAATGGCAAAACGACGGACTTTTAGATGTAGTAAAAAGAGTATATGAAAACGTACCTTTTTACAGAAAAAAAATGGAAGCTGTAGGAGTTACTCCTGATGATATCAAGTCAATTGATGACATTTCAAAATTACCTTTTTTAACTAAGGATGATTTAAGAGATGCTTACCCATATGACTTAATGGCACTTCCTCTTAAGGATTGTGTGCGAATTCATTCAACTTCAGGTACAACCGGAAAACGAGTAGTTGACTTCTACACACATGGAGATCTTGACAAATGGGAAAACGGTTGTGCAAGAGCAATTGTTGCCGCAGGTGGTTCAGACGAAGATGTAGTTCACGTTTCATACGGTTATGGACTTTTTACAGGTGGTGCTGGATTAAACGGTGGTTCTCATAAAGTTGGAGCCCTGACTCTTCCTATGTCATCAGGGAACACAGACAGACAGCTTCAGTTTATGACAGACTTAGGTTCAACTATTCTTTGCTGTACACCAAGTTATGCTTCATATTTGGCAGAATCAATTGAAGAGCGGGGAATCAAAGATCAAATCAAATTAAAAGCCGGTATTTTCGGTGCAGAAGCATGGTCTGAAAAAATGAGACACAATTTGGAAGAAAAGCTTGGCATTAAAGCGTACGATATTTACGGTCTAACAGAAATTGAAGGGCCAGGTGTTGCTTTTGAATGTGAAGCTCAGGAAGGCATGCATATTTGCGAAGACTATTTTATTGCTGAAATAGTTGATCCTGATACACTTGAACCACTTCCTGATGGAGAAATCGGCGAATTAGTATTTACAAGTTTTGCTAAGGAAGCCTTTCCACTTATCAGATACCGTACAAAAGATATTACATACATTACAAGAGAAAAATGTAAATGCGGACGTACACATGCAAGAATTCACAGACTTATGGGTCGTTCAGATGACATGCTTATTATTAAAGGCGTTAATGTTTATCCTTCACAAATTGAAGAAGTTCTTATTAAACAGGGTATGCCTGCAAACTATCAGCTTATTATTGACCGCGTAAACAATAGCGATACAATGGAAGTTTTAGTTGAAATGACTCCTGAAATGTTCTCTGACACAATTAGCGACATTGAAACAAAAGAAAAAGATATTGTTGCAGCCCTTAAGAGCATGCTTGGAATTTATGCAAAGGTAAAATTAGTAGAGCCAAAATCAATTACCCGTTCAGATGGAAAAGCTGTTCGTGTTATTGACAAGAGAAAAATTTAATATTTTAGGAGGTCAGTTATGTATATAAATCAGATTTCAGTTTTTATAGAAAATAAACCAGGCAACCTTGCCAAGTTTACAAACTTTTTAGCAGATAATCACGTTGACATGCGTGCTTTTGAAATTGCTGATTCAAGCGATTTTGGTATTATTAGAATAATTGTAGATAAGCCCTTAGATACGCTTACATTGTTAAAAGATAACGATTGGATTTGCAATCTTACTCAGGTTGTTGGTGTGAAAATTCCCGATGAACCAGGTGCCATGGCAAAAACAATGAACATTCTTGCAGAAGCTGGTGTAAGTGTTGAATATGTTTACACATTCCTTGCAAGAGGAACTGACGATGCACTTATGGTTTGTCGCGTTAAAGACAATGACAAAGTTGCAGCCATTATGAAAAAGAATGGCGTGAAATTAGTTTCACAGGAAGATCTTATGAAGATGTAATGGTTCTTCAAGGTAATATAGAGGGGCGACCTAATCGGTCACCCCTCATTTATTATTAGTTCAAAAAAAGAGACACCGCTAAGTTTTTAACCTTAGCAGCATCTCTCTTTTATTGCTTTACGTTTTTGGGGGATTCCCTAATATTAGTTATTTTCTTCTTTGTTCTGCTCTTTTTCGAGCTTTTTCTGTTTTTTATTTTGCTCTAATTTCTTTTTGGCTTTTTCTTCCTGACGTTTCTTCTTTTCTTCTGCTTTCTTTGCCTTCTCCTGGGCTAGTTTCTGCTTCTTTTTCTCAATCGCTATTGTATCCACAGTACCTGAATTAAGTTTTTTACATGCAGAATATGTATAATTGCGTCTTGTTGAAAATTTTCCAAAAGTTGAGCTTTTTGTTGCAAACTCATGCATTTTTGCCAATCCATTTTTGTCTGCATTCAACTTGTCTGTACCTTTGAAATAATCTATTGTCTGTTTTGCCACTTCTCTTGCCGTATTAGGGCTCTGCCAAAACATATCTGCGAAATATACAACAAGTGCCGGATTTTTTAATTTATATGTATTCTTTGCAATACTTACAATGTTATTAACGTCCTTTTTCACCTGCGATTTCTGAACCGCAACGCCATTTCCACTTCCAAGAAGTGCTTTTACAGCCGTAACTTCCTTGTCAGTAAATTTACGCTTTGTACTTTCCCAGTTGTCTGATGAAGTGATATCTGCAATAAATTTCTTTGCATTTTCTTCACGCTTCTTGCCATAATAAACGCTCTTTACAAGATTAAATGCCTTATCCTTATCAGCAGCATATATTTCCTTCAAAAGATTGTGAGCTCTCTCGCCATACCACTGCCATGCGCCAACAGTAATTGTCTTTTCGCCTGCGAATCTTGACAACTTGTTTCTTGCGGCTCTAAAATCTCCCGATTCATTATGTGAAATCAAAGAAATTGATGCATCAACCAAGCTATTGCCCGTTGTACCAATACTTGCATTAATTGCCTGCTTCAAAGCCTGATCTAAAGCTTCCTGCTCTTTTTTCTTCTCTGCTGCAATATACTCTTTATATGCTTTCGTGGTCATTGCCTTATGAGATTCGATTCCAATATTAATTTCTTTCACCGAAACCCAACCTGTTACAGTTTCGCTTCTTTTAATTTCTGCTTTCTTATAATCCTTGGAAAACTTAACAATTGGGTACTCACTATTCTTATAGCAAACACCAATTACAGTGCTTTTGCTTCTCTCACTGTTTCTTAAGTTTGTATTTCCTTTATGGAAACTTGCTGTAACGTTTTTATTTTTCAGCAAAAAAGGCTCTACTTCTTTGTCTACCAATAAATCTTTTTCACCAATATAGCCTGTTACTTTTCCTGATTTTATTTTGTAAAAATTGTTAGAATACTCAATTACTTTAACAGCTGAATTGTTTTTGATATAGCCTGCTGTTTTTGACTTTTTATTATCCTCTGACTTAATCTTTGTAAAATCGTCATCCCTTGAATTCTTAACAATTCCTAAATCTTCTACTTTTAATTTATATTTATCAATTTTTGTTAATTTTTTCTTTTTGGAATTTTTCTTGTAGAACTTTATAATCTTCTTCTCTGATACCTTGTCTACTTCAAAAACGCCATCATCGACTATTTGATTCTCAGATGAATGTTCCAATACCTTCTGAGTTGTGGATATAGTATGAGTATTTGCCGAAACTGGTACGGAACATATAGTCATCGCTGAAATAGCCAATATACATACTTTCTTTCTCATTTATAACACCTCGATTTACTATTATAGAACTCTTTTTTTCAAAAATCTATAATAGATATTTTTTTAACAAAGTTTACCAAAAAAGAAAACATCTTTCGCACTTCAATAAGTTTGAAAAATGTTTCCTTTGTTATTATTTCAATGTTTTATCTTTATTTGTTTACCTTAATTTTTACCGTTACAACTTTATATGTTGATTCATATTTTGAGTTTCCTGCTGCTACCACCTTAACTTTTATCTTATATGTTCCTTTCTTCGTGCCTTTCTTAATTAAGATTTTTCCACTTTTTTTATTTATTGAAAGTTTGGACGATGATCCCTTTTTTATTTTTATATAATTTACTTTTCCTTGAGCATTCTTGACAGTAATGGCTTTTACGATTTGTTTTTTCTTTTTAAGTTTTTTCTGCTTAACCTTTACCTTTTTTGTTTTTACAATTATGGATTGTTTTATTTTTTTTGGAACAACGTAACTTTTATTATTAAAATCAAGTAATTTACTAAATTCATATTCTTCTGCTATTGTATAAGGTCTTTCCATAAATCCATCATAGAAATCCCCACTCCCATTCATATTATGGCCTGCTGTATAAGTTTTCCCATCTAAAGTGGTATATATTGTATGTTCCTGAACTGCTACATCCTTTACTTTTTCTGCCACTAATCTTGGCTCTTTAATTATATATGTAACCGGATCTATTCCTGACTGTCCATATAAACTGCGACCTGTCATGTATAATTTATTATCTATTGTTATGTATGCCGAATCATCTCCTCCCGCACAGGCTTTCAAAACATTGTCTGCCACTTTGGTTGGTTTATATACCTGAACATAATCTTTGTCATAAGCTGTTTTTCCATTCATAAGCTGGCAATAGTCATTTTTTCCCCAGCTATATAATGTGTTGTCATTTTTTACTGCTAACACATAATCCACACCACATGAAACTGTTCTTACATTTTCTAAAACCTTAACCGGTAAATTTACATTAACAGATTCATTATTATTTCCAATTCCTAACTGACCGTTTGTGTTATTTCCAAACATATAGAGTTCATTACTTTTATTAATTGCAGCTGTGTTTCTACAGTAGGTAGAAAAATCTCTAATTCCATCCATTAATTTTACAGGTTTTGTAACGTAATCTCCACTATACTTGTTAGTCAATTTACCTGAGTCTGAACTACCAACTCCCCATAAGCTACCATCTTTTTTCAAATATATGAAATAGCCTTCACCTGCACCAATTTTTACTACATTCGTGTCCAATTTGACAAATTCTTTACTTATCTGCGTAAATCCATATTTTCCGTTACCTAGTTGTCCATAATTGTTCCTGCCACAAACCCACATACTTCCATCTTTTTTTAATATTGCAGTAGAATAAAAATATCCACAGGCAACATCTACAACATCTTTTTCACTATCTGTAAATCCCTGTTTAAACATAGATGTTTTCCCTATTCCAAACTCTCCATATTCATTCATCCCCCACATGACAAGCTGTCCATCTTCCTTTACCAATCCTGTATGTGTTGCTCCTACACTCATAGAGGTTGTAGTGCTATTAGCAAACACTGCAGCGTTTGTCGAAAGCATCAAAACTCCCACTACAATAAATGTAATAATTTTTTTCATAAAAATTCCCTCCTTAAATTTAATCCGTATCTACACTATATTTTCATTATATCATATCACCTATTTCTGATACATATAATAATATAGCTTTTGTACTTTTAAATATATATCTCCACCACGCTAAAAGAGGAAGCCTAAGCTTCCCCTTTCTACGAAAGCAGTCTAAAATGTCACTTTACATTCTATGCTGCTCTGCTCATTATTATTCTTATTATTTTTGTTTTCATTTTCCGTTCTACTGTCTAATGTCAACAAGTCCGTTTGAGATAACATTGTCACTTAAGTCGGTTTTTTCATCTGTAAAATTCAATACAGTGTATTTAAGCATATCCTCGTCCACAATAAATCCAATATGAACTGTTTTAGTTTCACCCGGTTTGATTGCAGCAATTGAATTGTGGATACCATTATTCTTCACATCCCAGTAAATCATCTCATCAAAATTATACGCTGATGTTTTCTCAATGAAATCCCACTTGTCGTTCTTACCCGGAGTTTCTTCATAAAGTTCAATGTTGTCACCGCTATCCTCTAAATACATTACATTAGCACCATAGCAAAAATCTCTAATGGTCTTGTTTGTATTGTTTGTGTACTGAACAGTTGCATAAATAAATTTCTGATTAACCTTGCGTGACTTAACAACCTTATCTATACTATTTTCACCATCCCCACTCTTGTAGTATTTAATTGTGTCCTGTAAAAGATTTCCTTTTGAATCAATTACCTCGCTATAGTTTTTCTTATCAGCTCCTAAAAAGTTAAGGTTATCAAGAATTTTTATATCTGTAACCTTACCAGTTAGGAGTTTATTTTCATCATCAGCCCCACTTTCCTTAAAGCTGTTACCAACCTTAGCTAAATTAACTTTAGCCTTATCTACACTTGTAACTTTCGCTGTAGCATCTGTCGACTCGAGTTTTCCCTGAGCCACACTGTCACTGTAATCTACAACCGCTCTGTCAGCTACTTTTGATTCAACAAGTTGTACACCTTCGGCTATTTTAACAGCTTCATCTTTTGAAATATCTTCACCTAGATTTAATTGGACTACATAATGCTGTTTTTCAAAGTTAATGTACATTATCTTATCCATGGAATAACTTTCATCATTCATTTTTGTTGTTTGTACATAAACGCCATCGTTATCGCCTATTTTCAGGTCTTCTTTCTTTAATACGTTTGTATCTAAAATTTTGAATTTGTCATTCCCTTCTGTCATCTTGTAAATTGTAGGAGTTATCGCCTTTTGGTTTACATCACCCTTTAAATTAAATTTTCCATCCTCGCTGTTTCTCACAACACCTTCAGGAAGATAGTTCATTTTTAGACTTACATTTTTAATTTTAAGATATTCAGTTTTAGTAGCCTTTGTTGTGTCTTCTTTCTGTACTTTAACTGCATATTTATTTACTTTATGTGAGTACATGTTTGCAATTTTTGAACCACCAAATACTGTTGTTCCCACAGCCATTGTTGCCACTAAAGCAACTGCTGCCACTCTCTTTGGAGCATTTTTTCTCTTTGTTTTTATCTGTTTATTCACTTCTTTTTCCACCATCACTTTCATACTTTCGGGCATTTTAGGAAACTGGCTTTGTAAATCTTCCAACTTCATATTTATTCTGCCTCCTTTAATTCATTTTTCATTTTTGCTCTGGCTCTTGCCAATCTATTTTTTACAGCGCTTTCTGTTGTTTTCAATATCTCGGCAATATCCTTAACTTTGTAACCATCTAAATAATATAACGATACGCAAATGCGTTCATTTTCACTTAGATGTCCGATTGCATTGTACAAATCCGTATAATCCTTATGCTCTGTCGTCTGACTTTTCATCATATAATCCTCTAATGACACTACTCTTTTCTTCTGTCTGATAACGTTGTAGCACTCATTTATTAGGATTCTCACTAACCATGTATCTACATATTCCTCTGACTCGAGTGTGTGGATCTTACTAAAAGCCTTAACAATAGTCTCAGAAATTGCATCTGAACAGTCTTCATCATCAAAAAGCATTGACTTTGCTATATGATACAGTTTTTCCTGAGACTCGATTATTGTCTCACCTAACTTTTCTTTTTTCATACTGTTTGTACGTCCTTCCTGATGATCATCTTTTTTTGTATACAATAATTAGACGGTGTGGGGTGGAAAAAGGTCTCAAAAAATTTCAAGGGGTTGAATGCAAAACTAACTTCTGGTTTGCATACAACTTATTATCTCATAAAATTATTTTTTTGTGATATTTTTTCCATTTGAATTGTTGTATTATTAGAAAGATCTTTCAAGACATTAAGGAGGAAGTCCTGTGGACATACAATTATACAATCAGATCGTAACTAAACATGCCAATACTGTATTCAAAATTGCCTACAATTATTGCAAAAATAAATATGATGCAGAAGACGTTGTGCAGAATACTTTTTTAAAATTATTACAGCGCAAGGATGGCTTCACAAACGAAGAACATATAAAACGCTGGCTTATTCGTGTAGCCATAAACGAGTCAAAGAATATGTGTACTTCTTTTTGGCATAAAAGAATTGTATCCTGGGATGAATCTGTATCAGATGCCGAATTTTCTTTTGAAGACGAAAAAACATCAACGCTCTACGATGCAGTAATGAATCTAAATTCAAAGTATAGAATCGTGGTTCATTTGTATTACTACGAGGGATATTCCATAAAGGAGATTTCTCAAATCCTGCATATAAAAGAAACCACTATTCAAACTAGATTAATGCGTGCAAGAGCTCAATTAAAAAACAAGTTGAAAGGAGATTGGTTAGATGAGTAATTATAAAAAAATGTTTGACGAAATTAATATTTCCGATGACTGTTTAAGAAAGGTAAGAAATATGGAAGCAAAAAATAATAAAATCAAAAACTTTAGATTACGTTATGCTGCTGTAGCACTAGTTCTTATAGCTTTATTCGCTACATCAAACGTTGTGTCATATGCAGCCACCGGCTCTAGTATTACCAAAAACATACAGGTAATGCTAACAGATGAAAACGGCAAAAAGACAGAACTAAAGGAAACAGAAAAAGGGAAATACATTTATAAAAGTAACGATGAAGAAATGGAGGTGAATGTAAACAAGGATACTATTGAAGATGAAAGCATGGATGTAAATGTAAATATGGATAAAAATAAAAATGAAGTAAACATGGAAATAAATAGTTTGGAAAAATAATACCTCACTACTTATTGATTTTTATTTTTACTTGTTTATTTAGTGTAGGCATTTGAGAAAAATCAATAAGCACGCGGCATTCGCAACATGCGACAGCTAGCTGTTTTCTACCGCATTTCTTATTGATTTTTCTTTTTGCTTGTTTATTTTGTGTAAGCATTTGAGAAAAATCAATAAGTACGCGGCTGGCGCAACATGCGACAGCCGCTACAAATAAAAATAAGTAGCATCCCTTTTATGCAAGCATAAGGGATGCTACTTATTTTTATTTGTAGTGCGGTACACACGTTGCTTGTGTGCTTCGCGATTATTCTACTGTATATGGCATTAATGCGATATTTCTAGCTCTCTTGATTGCTGTTGTAAGAGCTCTCTGATGTCTAGCACATGTACCTGTCATTCTTCTAGGAAGAATTTTTCCTCTTTCAGATACGTATCTCTTTAATGTTGCTACATCTTTATAATCGATTGCCTTATTTTCGCTTGCACAGAATGCACAAACTTTTCTTCTTCTACGACCGCCTCTTCTTCTCATTGGAGAATCTGGTCTTTCACTCTTATTATATGGCATAACTTGACCTCCTAATTTAATTAAAAGTTGAATGGTAATCCTGAATCGTCTACATTATCAGGAATGTTCATAAAACCATCTCCTGCTGGAGCTGTTGGTGCTGACGCTGCAGGTGCCTGAGCAAATCCTGCGTTATTATCAGACGCTGCTTTGCTTTCTGCAAACTCCTGATTTTCTACAACTACTTCTGTAGTGTAAACTGTCTTACCATCTTTGTCCTGATAACTTCCAGTCTGAATACGACCTTCTGCTACGATTTTAGTTCCCTGATGGAAGTACTTTTCTGCAAACTCACCGCTTCTACCAAATGCTACACATCTGATAAAATCTGCTGTCTGCTCTCCATCTCTTTTGAATCTTCTGTCTACTGCTAATGTATATCTAGCAATAGCTAACTGATTGTCACCTGATGTTGAATATCTAACTTCAGGATCACGAGTCAAACGACCCATTAGTATAACCTTGTTCATATTAAATACCTCTCTATCTTAACTATGCTTCTACTGCAACAGTCATGAATCTAAGGACATTTTCCATAATACGAAGCTGGCTTTCTATTTCGCTTGGAGCGTTTACATTATCAGTATCAAATGTGATGAAGTAATAGTAACCTTCTGACATCTTCTGGATTTCATAAGCGAATTTCTTCTTTCCAGCGTCATCAATGTTAGCAATAGTACCACCAAACTTTTCAACAAAAGCTTTTACCTTGTCAAGTTCTGCAGTTCTTCCTTCTTCTTCAAGTTTTGCACTAATAACAACTGTCATCTCATATTTGTTCATGCGTTTACCTCCTTTTGGTCTCTGGCCTTTCTACCTATAAGTAAAAAAGCAAGGAAAAATTATTTTTTTCACGAATACACATAATAACATAAAAAAGCCCCTAAATCAAGGGCTTTTCTACATTTTGTTTAATTTTGTGTATTTAATTTTCAATTAATTATAATTAAAACTTATTTAATTATAATTAATTGGTCGAATGCAAAACTAACTTCTGGATTGGTCGCATAAAACAGAACTTCGAAATTCACTTAAGGTATTATTCCGAAATTATCTTTTTTACACTTTTTTCAAATGTTTTCCGCGGAATCATTACTATTCTATCACATCCACAGCACTTCAACTTAAAATCCGCCCCTGTTCGTATGATTTTCCACTGGTTTGTTCCGCAGGGATGGCCTTTTTTTAGCGTTACTATATTTCCAATATTGTACTCCACTATTTAACTACCCTTCCTATTCCAACAATGTGTTTTGTGTTGTTATAATTTATTGTTTTACCACCTTTTTCTACAACTTTACCATTTCCGGCATACATTGACACATGGTAAATATCTAATGTTCTTCCAGGTGTGCTATACATTACCGCACTATTGTAATCGCCATAGAAAATAAGGTCACCCGGTTTCATATAGTTGTATCCTATATAACCGTAGTATACTATCTGATTTTTACCTTTTAAGTAGTCAAATAACTCTCCTGCTGTATATGCCCAGGAAGTGCTACCCAACTTCTTGTTGTAATTTTTGTATACCTGGTATCCCTTCCATACTAATGATGAACAATCATAATACCCATACTGCATACGTTTTCCCTGATTGTATTTCCAAGTATTAACGATTTTCTGTGCTTTAGAAATTATTGTTTTCATACCTGTGGCTGCAACTTCCACACGATATGTCTTTGTATAGCTACCAAGTTTCACATCTACAAATGTTACCCCTGAACCTTTTCCTTTGATTTTTCCATTAGCATCAACTGTTGCAACTGCAGTATTTCTACTTTTATATGTAGGTGTAAGGCCTGTAATGCCGTCAATTTTAATCGTTGTTGTTTTCTTCTTTGCTAAAACAGCTTTAATTGACTTAAATTTAGGATTGTAAACTGTGTAATTTACATTATATTTTTTCCCATCAACAGTTGCCTTAATCACACCTGAACCTGCCTTGTGTCCGACTATGCTGGCTTTATTGTGATATTTTACAATAGATACATGCGGTGCATGTGACATATCCCATGTTATCTTACTGTATTTCGACATTCCGGAAAAAGATATGTACTGCTGTCTGTTCGCTCCCATGTTAGGTCCCATTAGCACAAGATTCTTTGTGTTAATTCCGGGTTTTGTTACATAAACGGTATTGTTATATGTTGTTGTTTTTCCTGTCTTATCTGTTACTGTAGCCGTAATAGTTGTTTTTCCTGTTGTTCCTGTTTTGGCACCAGCCACTATTACGTTGCTGTCATTGTTTGGCTTTGACAATATTTCATCATCCTGAGTAGACCAAACGCATTTTTTTACGTTATCTGAATCTAAATTTGCAATCTTAAATCGTATTATCTTATTCTTAGCCCATGTAATTCTTTCGTATTTTATATTGTTCTTAGTTGTTAAACGTCTAATTGCTGTAGTTTTTTTGCTAACTGAATTATCCAAAGCTGTCTGATTTTCTTCATTTGGAGTAACTGTAACTGTGCATGTTGCATATCCTTCAGAATTTTCTGCTGCAATGGCTACTGTTCCCGGATTATGCGCCTTTATTAATCCATTTGCATGAACTGTTGCAATGTGATCATTGTTTGAAAAATACTTAACTGTTTTGGCTGAGGTTGGCTGTAACTGATATGTGCTTCCCTCTACCAAACTTACATTATAAGTATTTAATGTAACTCGTTTTGAACTGTCAGGAACTGTAACCTGACAATAATAATTTTTCTTTTTATAAGTAGCTTTAATTGTTGCTGTTCCGTAATTAACGGCTTTCAATTTACCCTTTTTTGATACGGTAACTGCAAACTTGTTAGAAGTTTTCCATTTAATCTTTGCATTTTTTGGTGCATTGACAATTTTTAATTTATGCTTCTTTCCTTTTAGTAATGTTATCGCTGACGTTGACATTGAATATGTTGTTGCCGCCTTTGCTTTGTATGGAACATTACATAAAGTTATAACCATTGCCAGCACTAAAACTGCGCTTACACATTTACTGATTATTGTTTTTTGTTGCTTCTTCTGTTTGTTTACCTGTTTGTTCGTTAGTTGTTTCATTTGTTTCGTTTTCACCTTGCACTTTCCACTCTTCTATACTGCGTATTCCTGTTTCATTGCTTTCGTCATAAAATATCTCGATTTTACTTCCCGGTTGAACAAAAACAATTTTTTCATCATCAGAGAACTTCATCTTATATACATTACCGACATTACTTGTAATGTACACATAGGTTTCTCCTGACATATTTATATATTTAATATCCTTAACAGTAACCTGCTCATGCTTGTACTGTTGTTCAATATTTTTGTACTTACCTGAACTTGTTTTTACACCATTTTCTTTTATAAGTTTTCTGTAAGTATTTAATGTATCTTTTTGACTTGTTCCTGTTGCTACAATGCTGTATTTTTTTACATCAACCAATGCATATTGTTTTACAAGATTTCCTTTGTCCTTCAACACCATAAAATAAGTTGGTCTTCCATCAATGTTTATTAAAGATGGAAATGCTGCATCATAGCCAAGATTCTGTACCTGACCTTCTGCGGCTTCCATGGCTGAAAACTCTTCTGCTCCTGCCACGTTAAAATATTTTGCCTTGCCCGTTCTGGCATTAACCATTACAAATCCAATATTTGAAGAATCATCTATAACAGAAGTTACTCCTGTGTAAATCCAAACATCATTGTCAATTACTTTGTAGCCATAATCTTCCGTTGCTTTCTTGCAATCCTTTTGACCGATTACGCTATTAATAAATCCGTCTGCTAACATTCCATGCCAGTTATACTTCTGCTCAATCAAATCTCCATCGTATACTCTGTCGACCCACTTAGGCACATCGTCTAAATCATATTTCTTAGTTTTGCCTGTACATGGATCACAGATAACAACGCCATTTACATCCATACCACCAAACATGCCTACTCGTGCAGTCATTGTCGGGCAGATATAATATGGCTTGCCATCTTCATCTAACTCAAAATAATAGCCTTCAAATATTGCTGTTGGATATTTAAATCTTAAATGTCTTTCCAAATTGTCATTAAACCAGCCTGATTCTGTGTATTTAATTGGCTTGTCTAATTTTACATAATCAGCTTCAAACTTGACAGCATCAACCAACACATAGCCGGGAATTCCGTTTTTTCTATTATTAAACCATTTGAAAAAACCCGCATATTCCAAAGATGCCACTTTCATCGGTTCACCTTTTAATGCAATTTGGCTATAATCACTTCCAATCTCATACTGACTTACTACATCTGATAATGCTCCGATAGCTCTTTGTCCAACTACCTTTGCACTATCTGTGTCCATTAAAGCTACGTCTGTTATTGTATCTGTTTCTTTAATAGTATCTTCAAATTTTGTGTTCTCTATATCTATTAAAGATGAATATCTGCCTGCGTTAAATATCTTTGCAGAAATTACATTTCCAATAATTACAATTATTACCGCCAACAGAATAATTATACCAAATATCTTTGATACAATATTGTACTGAATTTTTGCCTCTTCAAAATTAGGAATTTTAAATGTGAGCAAAAAGAATGCTACTATAAAGAATCCCTGAAACTCCCAAAACTCCATAGAATGAATATTCAATGGTGGTAGAAATGCATAAAATGCTAAAAACTCAATAACTGCTACTATAATAAATGAAATTATTATTTTCTTAATTGGTGGTTTAGTCTTTGAAACAAAACCTCCCGCTGTATTTCTTCCATATCTTCCTGCAAACATATAACGTTTCCTTCCTATAATAATCGGCAAATTCTGTTTCTAATTTTAGCCCACTACTTTAATGATACCACAGCCATACGCTAAAATCCATAACAAAGAATGTCGTTTTTTAGCGGAACGTTTTTGTGTAATAAGAAATTACGAAGGAATTTTTTATTACAACCGAGTAGGCTGTCTCCTACTCGATTGTAGCTAGCAGACATCTCAAAGCATAGCTTTTCGATATTCTTACGCCCGGCAAATGATATTTCGTGCAAGCACGATATCGCTTGCCGGGCTTTTGCTACAAAAAAAAGAACCGCTCACATGAACGATTCTCAAGAGGCGCAAACCAGATTTGAACTGGTGATCAGGGTGTTGCAGACCCGTGCCTTACCACTTGGCTATTGCGCCTTATATTTAGAACCCCTTTATTATATCAAGGGTTCTTGTTATCGTCAAGAAATAAAATTCTTAACGGAAGTGACTCCTACGGGAATCGAACCCGTGTTACCGCCGTGAAAGGGCGATGTCTTAACCGCTTGACCAAGGAGCCATATAAAGCTGTTTGTTTCTTAACAGCTTTAGTAGTCTATCAAATGTATTTTTATTTGTCAAGAGTTTTTTATATTTATTTTTATATTATTTTCATTGTTATAATCTTTATTCTTAGCTGAAGATTCCGCTTATATAATGCTGAATAATGTTGTTGTCATAAATCAGACTTAGCAATCCATTCTCTGATATTCCTGTACAAATCTGCTGTCCCCAACTTGTTGCACTGAACGCTGTTACAACAATGCAGGCAATCCATATAATTACTAATGATTCACCTAAACCTATTAATGCTCCACCAATAGTGTTGAAAGTTCTAAGAACAGGTAACTTAGCTATAATATCTAAGGCATGAACTACAATCTTCACCAGAATTGTTAATATAACAAATAAAATAATAAAGGTTACTGCATTCATAACCATATCAGTTAAAGACTCAGCTATATATTCTGAGAAAGTGGTTACTTTCAAACTTGCATACCTTTCCTCAGTGTTATTTTCATTAAGCGTTGCTTTTATTTCCTTTGGTAAAGGCAATTTTTCAATAATTTTCTTTTGAGCACCAACACCTGTTTGTGTTACACTTTGTGCCGATGATTCTATGTTATTACTAACATATTCCTCTATTGTGTTTTGTATGCCTGTATAAATTGGTGTTGCTTTCAACAACTGCTTAGTTGGAGGGGTCAAAATATTAACCAATAATAAAACTACTACTACTGATATAAGCGAAAATGCCATCTTAAGCATTCCTCTTTTTAAGCCGATTGCCGTCATTGCAACCATAAATATACCTACTATTATTAATAATGTATTTCCCATTAGTATTCTCCTTAAAGAAATTTCCTTTTCTTTTTGTTATTCCGTTAATCTGATTTTTTAAATTATTTTGTTCTTTATCTTTTCCCTTATCTTTTTTTGATTCGTTCTTATAATTTGTATAATCTATCTTAAACAACTTTATAAGATTTTTCTGTTTTCACACAATTAATTTTTTATTTTAATTTAACTTTCTGTATTTTTGACTTTGTCATAATAAGAAAAGTTCTTGAACCATCAATTGGAATAATTGCATTTACTGCTCCATTAAATGTCACCTTAAACTTCTGAACTCCATCAAAAGATATAATCTGACAGTTCATGTCATCGTACATTAAAACATTATCCCCTGAAAAAGAAACGTTATCATATTCTAATTTGATTTCCTTTTCCATTTTTTTGTTTCCATTCAAGTCATAAACCTGTATTCTGTATGGGAACTTACTATTAGTATTTTTTAGAATCACGCCCACATACTGGTCACTATAAAATATTTTCTGAATCTCTTCATTTATTTTAACATCTTCCCTTAATGAAGGTTTATTTTTAAATCCATACAAAGACAGAATGTTCTCACCTGCTGCTACAACATCATCGTTTGTCACAAATTTTACCGTAGGTACAATAACCTCTTTGTACTGGTCAAACTCTCCCACTATTTTGTCAGTGGAATTTTTACCTGCATTAGAAAAATTGTAAAACACAACTCTGTTACTCATAGAACCGTTATTGACAGTTATATATGATACTGCCATTTTGTCCCCATCTTTTGATATTGAGAAATCAAGAGGGTATCCGTTTTCATCTAAAAGGGTTTTGTGAATAACCAACTTATTTCCGTCTCTGTCATAAACTTCTATATAATTGGCATCTTTATCTTCTGACAAAACAGCTATAACGCCCTGCTCTGCAACTTCCACTTTCACAATTGGGAAATTAGTTGTTACCTTTCCCTGATTGCCATCCTGATTATATATGTAAACATCATTGCTGTTTTTGTCGGCAACAGCTATATAATCTCCACATATATCTACCATTGGAGACTTCATCTGAAAAGCTTCATTCCAAACAGTACCATCATCATCAATATAAGAAATTCCATCTCCACTATATTTGATTACGAAATCCTTATAAGATAAATATTTACTTTCTGTACTTCCATCAATCTTAATGGAATTAATTACCTTATAGTCATCATAACTACTATATCGTTTATACAAGAATATACCAATAACTGCTACGATTGCCACCAAAACGCAAATTGCAATTTTTATTGTAAATCTATTTGTATGTTTCTTTATTACCTCTATAAAATTAAAATCTAAATAAGACTTTTTAAACTGTCTTACTTTATCAGAATTTTTATTACTCTGTGCCACAATCTCACTTCCTATCTAAAATCTATAAACGATTATACAATAAGTTTTGGATTATGGCACTATGTTTTTTATGGTAATAAAATTTTCTGACCTTCAATAATTGTATAGTCATCATCAATATCATTATATTCTTTTATTTCATCTACCATTTTGCTCGTTCCATAAACTTTCATACTAATATCGTATAGGGTTTGTCCCTTCTTTACCGTATAAGACATACCTGCAACATTGTTTACTTTTTTCGTTTTTTTAGAAGAATCATTAGCTGCATTCGCTTCCTTCTTTACACTGCTATTTTCATTTTCGTTTTCCAATTCATTAAAGTTCTGCTCACTGTTATTTTTTGATGAACTATTTTGCGAACTGTTTTTTTGTATTTCGTTTTTTTGGATTCCGGTTTGAGAAGAATCACCCTGGTTTTTACTTTTCTGATTAATATTTTCCTGATTGTCGTTTTCATCTTGGATATCTTTACTCACGCCATCAGATTGTACACCATCCTTTTCACTTACTTTGTTGTTTTTATCTAAATTGCTATCGGTAGCACTTTTGGATTTGTCTTTACTATCTTCTAAAATTTCCTTTGTTTCCTCACTGTTACTATTTAATTGTTGATTAACCGCTCTTGCTTCCTCATTCATGCTGTAGCCGGATAATGTTTGTTTTATGTTTTTTAGTTCTCCATAATTATTTAGCATTACAACCGTTGATAGCAATAATGCTATAATTAATAGACCACTTATTCCATAAGCAACTCTCCCCTGCTTTCTGTTGCCACTTTCTTCTTTCAGTATTTCTCTAAAGCTTTTTGGTCTGTTAATATCTCTTTCTTTTATTTCTACATGTTCACTACCCTTGATTGTCTTATGTTGATTTGTGCTGCCCGCCTGCATATTATTTCTTTGATTTTTAAAAGTTGCTGCTAACTTTCCACCCTTTGTGCCAAGCTTGCTTTTATTTTGTTCTATTAGATTTTCGTTTTTGCGAGTTGAATTTTGGATTGAATTCTGATTTGCATTCTGACTTGAATTATGCGATGAATTCCCGGCCAAGTTTTTTTTCAAATCATTATTCACCAAATTGTCATTGGTTGCTTTTTGTTTTGAAATTACCCCCTTACTATTTTCTTTTGCTACATTATTCTCATTACTTTCATTTTTCTCATTATTTAAACTTTTAATATATTTCTTCATTTTTTCATTTCTCTCATAATAGATATAGTATCCGGATTGCTTTTCTAAGTTCCCTTGCTTGCACATATAGAAATTTTCATCATTTTCAGTTCTGTCTGTAAGAAAACAAACTTTATCATTGCCTGCGAAGTTATCTAAATGCAGTTTGCGTATGCCTTTCAAATCATCCCGAACTCTATATGGTACTGAAACAAACCATCCAACAATATTCATTTTAGAGAAATATTTTTTTATGTCTTTATATATTGCTGCCCAGATGTCATCATTGAAAATCAAACTATTTTCTATCACTTCCCTTACTTCTACCATTCCCTTAACAAAAACATATGTATTTCCATTTTTTCTTTTTATTTCCCCAAGTAAAACTCCATAATTTACATCTTCCTGTTTTCCTGTTCTTTTCTTTAAATTTGTTATAACATTATCCTCAACGTAAATTTTTTGATTGGAATTATTTTCACCTATTTGGCGTATGTTTTTAGGAATAGTTACATTTCCCTGTTCCTCAGACTCTTTGCTACTATATACCATCTCTATCATGGGCCCCTCCTTTTCTATAATACCCAATGATAATAGCACATAGGCTCTGTTCTATTTTGTCAAAAACAGTTTGAACCCTTGTAAAAGTTTGCGACAAAAAAGACACTGGGAATACACCAGTGCCTTGTTAATTACAATTTAATCTTTATAACTCCACAACCTGACCTAAAACTTCACCTATCGGTTGGTTTATTACAAGGTCTGCTCTTTGATCTTTTTGTGTTTTACTCTTATTAATAAGAACAAGCTTATTTCCTCTATAGTAATCCACAAGACCTGCTGCCGGATATACTGCCAGTGATGTTCCACCAATAATTAGAACATCAGCCTTGGCAATTGCCTCCACTGAAAGTTGTATGGTTTTCTGATCTAATCCTTCCTCATATAACACAACATCTGGTTTGATAATTCCACCACACTGACATCTTGGTATGCCTTCCATTTCATAAACCTGATCAAAACCGTAGAATTTTCCACAATCCTGACAATGATTTCTGTGTACTGAGCCATGTAATTCGTATACGTTTTTGCTACCTGCCGCCTGATGCAAACCATCTATATTCTGAGTAATCACTGCTTTTAATTTTCCCATTTCCTCTAATTTGGCTAAAGCTTTATGAGCCATATTAGGTTCTGCATTAGGAAAAAGCATCTTATTTCTGTAGAATCTATAGAACTCCTCCGGATTTCTTCTATAGAAACTATGGCTTAAAATAGTTTCCGGTGGATATGCATATTCCTGATTATATAATCCATCCACGCTTCTAAAATCAGGTACTCCGCTTTCTGTAGAAACACCTGCTCCACCAAAAAATACAATATTATCGCTTCCATCAATAATCTCTTTTAATTTCTTTATGTTTTCTTCCATTATAAGCACCTCTTTTTCTTGTTCTGTTACTCACTCTCAAACAACTGGTTTACATTAAGGATTTTATTTAATACCAAATATAAATATAAGTATAAATACAATTATATTTAACCACACTGGTATTATTATAACATCTTTACAATTCTTACTCTACAACAAAGTCTATGTTTGCAAGGGTAATTTTGTCCCCAATTTCTATCGGTAACAGCTTATGAGGTTCTAATTTTTCTCCATTTAAAAATGTACCGTTAGTCGAGTTCAAATCTTCAATAAAGTAGTCTCCTAACTCTTCTGTAATTCGTGCATGTACTCTGCTAATTACTGCACTATCAATACAGAAATCACTACTTGAACTGCTTTTTCCAATTATATAAGGATAGTTTGACGGCTTAATATTTATTGGTATTTCTGTCCCCACTGCTACAAGTTTTATGTCTTTAGATAGTAGTGGATTAATCAACACCATAGTCCTATCTTCCTGAAACTGTTGACTGTTCTTTGTGTAAAAACTTTTTACGGAATTATCAAAGTAATCTCCTGCACTTTTGTGTATTTCTTTCTTATAAGTTTCCTCCCCATAACCCTCAGCTTTATAAGTTCCAGCTTCTTCTGCAACAAAAGAAGCCTCCTCCTCTTCAAGATAATCAAAGAAATCTAAATCTTCTTCCGTTTTATATTTGTCTTTTCTTTTAAATATACCTGCTATGGATTTTAATATATTTCTCTTTTCATTTTCTTTTTCAGATTCTTTCTCATTTTGTTTTCTATTTTGTTTTTTGTCTTCCTTTTTGTTTTTCTTTCTTATGCTATATTTTTCCTTTGAATTCTCGTTTTTATTTTCTATATCAAGTTTTACTATATCTTCTGTTCTTATTTTTTCGCTATTGCTTTTTTCTTTCTTATATTCCTGTATATTTTCAAATGCACATCTAAGTAACTCCTGCAATGTGAAATCTGCATTTGTTGTCATTTGCTGAATTCCATAAGCAATAAGCACAGCTTCTTTATCATTATGATCTATGTATTCCAATAGTTTATCAAAAAGAGTTCTAAGATTTACCTGATAATCTTCTTTATTCTCAGAAACATAACAAAACTCATATTTTCCTTTTTGTCTGTTGAAAAATATTAAATCTGTGTCAAATATTATATTGTCTAATGTAAGTAAATATTCACTCATTCTCTCGGATAGCATTTTTATATCTTTTATAAATATGTAAAGTTCCTTACCTGACATTTGTTTTCTGGTAAACATATTAGACATTTGTGTTTTAGACGAAATATCATAATATAACATGGTTTCATTATTTATTGACTCCACACTTATTTGAACTAATCCCTCAATATGATTGTTTAATACCATCTGAAGTTTATAATCATTCTTCTCTATTTTTATGTCTTTTATAATCATCGTGTTTCTGTTTCCGTCTTTTATATAAGATATTTCCATACTATCACTTCCTTCCAAATCCATCTTCCATAGCTCTTATTGCGTATAAAAGCTCTCTATTCATCACTTTTTGAATTTTAATTTCATCTTTTGATTTCCGACTAATTATTTTATTTAAAAAATTAGCATTACTTTTACTTCCAAAATCAGCACTTACTTTTGTGCTAATCTTATCTTCGTCTTTAACTATTAAAGGGGATATTACAAAGCACCCTGCATTACCATTTTGTTCACCGTCAATATAAGTTAGCGCTGTGCTTCTCACAGTCACCAAGTCGTGACAATAAAGAGAAACATAAACTAACGATGCTACAATTAATATTGTTATTGGTACAATTATTGATGCCTCAATTGTAATTTGTCCTTTTAAAGTTTTCCTGACCATTTTCCTGTACAATGTTTTTATCATACACCTTCCTTTTCTATGCCTTGCATAAATAAAACAGAATATTCCCACAAAATATAAATGGTACAAACGGAATATTTGTTTTCAAACTCATCTTACCGATAGAAACACCTATTATCGAAAAAATCGCACTAATAATAAATGCAATCATCATTACGTTTAAGACAACCTTCAATTCAACCATTGCCGTTAAGGTTAAAATTATCAAAATATCTCCTACACCTACTGCTTCCTTTGTTACTAACGCAATAATATATAATAATGTACACACAATAATGCCGATTATAATATTTTCTAATTTCAAATTATTGGTTACCACTTTCATTACTATGGCTAAAAAATAATTTAGCAAGCAAAACCATACATAAATTTCTTTTGTTTTATAATCTGCAATTGCACATACAAGTAAAAACACTACACTCCATATTTCATACATTTTATTCTCCTAATACATATATCTAATACTGTCTTCATAAAAAGCCCATAATATTTTGCTACAAATTACCATATATAACCTTGTATTATTTTCCTGAACATCTACTACAAGGTGGCATATTTTTAACCTTACTCTTTTCTACTGTGATAATATTTCTCAAAAGTCCGCTACACATTAAACTATTATGGTATTTATTTCCATCTTCAGTAATAAACACCTCTGATCCTAATGTGCCTTTTTTATTTACACATATAGAACATCTACTGTACGCCTGCCCATAACAGTTTCTTTTAATTTTTAATTCTATAACGCCAATCTTGCTTATTTTCAGAGACAAATGTGTACATTCTTTAGTAACATGATAGACTTTTCCGTTTTTTGTAATATAAACAAGTTCCTGTTCCTTTGTTAAATCATAACCTGTCCAATCCTTTAAATAGCACCGTTGAGTTAAAACTATAGGCTTATTAATATACGGAATTCTAACGATATACGGAAAAACAATATCTATTACTCCTTCTTCTGAAGTTTTTTTCTCTATCTCGCCACTTTGTTTAAGGCTTTGCACTCCACTTTCTAACAGTCCTAAATTCTCACTATACTTCTTACTTTTTTCTGTACATTGTTTATAGTAATTTAGTTTTGATAACGCAATTCCCATATTATTTATTTGTTTTTGGTTATGTAACTGTTTATTAAGAACTGTTATGTAACTTATCACCGAAAGAATTGCCAATATAAAAATTGTTATAACAATAGCAGCTTCCAAAGTAATGCTTCCTTTGGAGGTAAATAAATATACCCTTTTTCCCTGGGACACATTTATTTTTTTTATTTTTTCTTTATATTTTTTTGGCTTCTGTACTTGGAGAGAATCACATCCTAATTTTATTTTTTTATGTTTTTCACTATGTACAACAGGTGGGAAAAAGGGCATATTTATTCACCTCCTCACATTCTTTCATCTGTACTAATATTCTAACTGACTTTCTATGCTAAAATTATATGAGCCTATATTTCCATTTAATCCATTAATTACCCATGGCATTGCAACAAACAATGGTTCCGACTCATATTGAGCCTCAACATCCAATGATGTTACACATTTCTTCATGTCAAATTGTTGATTATAGTTCTTTCTAACATTTAACTGAATCAAATCCATGATTCTGTATGCTGTTGTCTCTATGCTGTTTTTCATTATTAATATCATGCAGAATTGTTTATAATTTATTGCTGCTTTGTTTTCAGATTCACTACTGCCACTTGCTAATAGATTTTTCAAACTGGTTTTCCAATTGTTAGCATTTTTCATTAGGTCTATTTTCTTACCCTTTAATAAAGTTTTTACGTCATTAATTGCCTCTGCTAAAGCCCAGCCTTCTAACAGTACACCTTTAATAACCGGTTCCAAAAAAGGCAGACCTATTGCTGTTGCAGCCGAAGCTGCTGTTGTTTCAATTAAAGCCATTTTTTCTTTGTCAGTTACTAAATACGCTAAAGTAACAACGTTCCTCACAGCAACAATCTGTTCCACAGTAGATGCCAAATTACTTCTATCGCTATCTTTTCCAGCAACTATATATTCAAGCTCATAACTTATTTCCCTGTTCTTTATAAGATTTGTGAAATTTCCAAACTTCATTGCGCCATAAAGTACAAGTGCAGCTTTTGTTTTAACGTTGTCTAAACTATTCTCACCTTTATTATCAATAGTCGAGGGCAAGTCTTTTAACTCTACAGTAGTTGACGAAATTTTATCTGTTTCATCTATAACTAAAGATAAAATCCCCTTTTCTATCAAGCCTTTTGCATTCTCATAAATACCTTTGTTTTTCTTATCCTCTTCACTTATTTCGTTTATTTGCAATGAACTAATTTTGCTTTCTATATCCTTGGCAATCGTCTCCCACTGCTCCTTTGAATTCTCAGGTAATCTGTTAATTTCCTCTGCTAATTGCTTTTCTATAGACTTCAATATATTTAAATTATCATCCATAAAATCCTTCATACTATTCTGATTGTCTTTATTTTGACCATCTTTGTTTAATTCACTTAAACATTCCTTCTTGTCCTTTTGATATACTTTAATATTTTCTTCTATGGACATTATTTTCTCTAAAAACATTTCTCTCTTTTTCTTTGTTTTTAGTTTCTTTTGAATATCTGCATCTTTCAGATTCTTTATTTCATCACAGATTTTTTCAACATTTTCCTGGATTTCTTTGCTTTTTGAATCATCTATAATCTCATCTACATCCCCGAGATTATACTCACCACTCCCAACACCGCCATTACTATTACTATCAGCGCTATCATTCTTGCCGTTATTATTGCCAGTGCCGTTTATTTTATTGCTGTTACTATTGCTGTTATTGCCACTAATATTACTATTGCTATGGTCATCACTTTTGTTTGCAGATATGTTTATAACTTTATCTATTGCTTCTGTAGCTACTGCATACTTCATGTAATTAGAAACTTCCCTGACAAATTCTTCCCCACCGTTACTCCACACATATTTCTTTTCTTTTGCTTTTATATTCTTAAGTCTTGTCATTAAAAGATTCGAGCCCTTATGTTCCACATCACCCAATTCAATGTTCGCCTGAATATATTTTTTTAAGTTCTCATTTACTGATTCGTTTTCCCAAAACATTAGTACACCATAGTCTTCATATACCTGTCTTGCATAGCCTGCCAAAACAGAATCCGTTGCTAAGTATGTAAAAGTCTTACACTCACTTTGCACCATATTCATTCTTGCCGATTCTATTATTATGCTAATAAGCAATAACACTGTAACAAATATTAAGCTAAGATATATTGTAATGCTTGCTTTTTTTGTTTTATTAATCCTCATATTCTAAAAGTTTTCAATCTGTTCATTAATTGATTCATATACGCCATTGGCAACACCACTAATCTGTCCTTTAAATACCAATGCTAAGCCTACCAAAACTAAAATAATCAATACAATTTCAATTACTCCCATTCCACTTTCGTCATTAACATTTTTCTTTATTTTATTTATAAAATTCATAACCACACTCTTCATTCGCTATTTCCTCCTACTATAATATTTATTGCCCCTCCTTTTAGTCGTGGGTATTTCATCGATACATTCCTAAAAATAAACTTTTTTCATTTTATTTTCTGCTTCATATTTTCTGCCTCATATTTGTTTCCTAAATCAGTTTGTTATCCAAGTTAATTTGTTATATAAATTGCCTTGCTGTTTGAATTACTTTTTTTCATAAAATCTTTCTGCTAAATGTTAATGGACAATAATGCGGGTACCATTATTATTGCAATGGTTATAATCAGCATTAACACCATTGGGCCTAATAATTTTGTTGAAACCTGTCCACCATTTTTTAGCAGATTGTTTTTTCTTTCATTCATTGCATCCTTTAATTCACTCTTTAACACCAGCGTTAATTCTTTTGTTCCTCGCTTAAGATTCTGTTCAATTAAACCTGCCAGTTTTATATAACAATGAATGTTGCATCTGTTACCATATTCACTTATTGCCACAGTTTCAGGAACACCACTCTTCATCTTCACTGAGCACATCGAAAGTTCCTCAAATGCATACCTGAATGCTTTACTATTCTTTTTCTTTTCCACGTTATACTCTGCGACCATTCTCTCTATTGCCGACTTAATTGATAGTCCTGCTCCGTAATAAAGCAAAATCTTACTTACTATTTCCGGATAGTCATTTAGTAACTGCCTGTTTCGTTTTTCTACTTCTTTTTTTAAATCTTTATCCTTCAGAAAGAACAATGTAATTCCTACTATAATTCCTATTATTGGTATATATTTTCCTACTGTGTCCTTTGTTTCTCTGTAAGTCACTTTTTTCCCATTTATTTGTTGCGGCAGTTTGACCTGATTACTATATTTGTCATTTTCATCCACATATTCCTGCACATAATTTCCTTTTGAACTTTTGTCACTGCTTGGGTATACATTCACTCCAAAACTATAATCTATGGTTTTCTTTTTAAATGTCATAGTCGCCGTAAGTGTTACAACTTCTCCCTGTTTTTTCACATTAGAAGAAATCTCTCCGTTGTAATTTATTATGTTTTTATCACTGATTTTCCAGTATACATTAACTTTTTCTTTTCCTATTTCAGAAACCAAATTCAGTTTACTGTTTACTTTGTTCTGACTTTTATTCTTACCTAAAACTTCTTTTAAAAGGACTTTCTTGTTTTTTTCCAACACCTTCTGTTTTTCACTCTCTGTATACTGCTTTTTTGCAACATTTAACTTAACCGTCTCTTCTCCAACATCATCTATAATTCTCACATTATAATTATTTAAACTTTTTACACTTCGTTCTACTTTACTAATTTGTCTGTCTGTTTTAGATTCAGAATATAAAACTGCAATTGAAACTACAAGCGTTAGCCAGATAACTCCAACTACAATACAAACTTTTTCTACATAATAAAAATATTGCTCTTTTATTATATGCTCCTTAACAGTAATTTTCTTTAAGTCATTATTAATCCCTGTATTTTGAAAAATCTTTTTGGGTAGCCTATCCACAATGAACATGCCAACTCCATATAAGCTCCATGATTTATGTTTTTTCTTACTTAACTTCCTCTTATATCTGTGTTTATAAGGAATTGTAAATACAATAAACGCACTCAAAACAAGAAACACCACAATAATAAATTTTGTCATTTCACCTATTCCTCCATAATGCTGTCCACAATTCTTTCGCCCCATATATATGCTAATAAATATAGAATTAAACATATTGTCATAACAATTTTGCCTACTGTACTTTCATACATTATCTTTAAAAATTCAGGAGAACTTACAGAAATGTATATAATTATAAATCCTGGAATCAGTGTCATTACCTTTTGCTCTAATCTTTTTTCTGTTATTGATGTATTAATTTCCTCTCTGACATTTTCCTTCATTACAATATCATCTGTTACATTTTTGATTATTTCAGGCATATTGCCGCCGGTTCTTTTCGCCACACTAAAAATTTGCGAAAACAAAATAGCATTTTTTAGTTCCATTCTCTCTGCCATGTCTTTTAACACTTTTTCTGTTGATATATTTAGTTTTAGCTGTGATATTGCTATCTCCAACTCTTTGCACACAAAACATTCTTTTCCGTATATGTTCTTTAAATCTTTATAACTTGATTTAATGGCATTCTCTACTGAGTAGCCTGTTTTTAATCCATCCGAAATTGCTATTAGCATGTCTTTAAACTGCAGCTCTCCGTAAGCAATTTTCTTGTTTATAAGACTTTTCTTTCTTTGCTTATAAATTGCTACTGTAAATGGGATTAAGAGTATTCCAAATGCATAATTTCCATAAAATAATTTTCCAATAACAAAAACTATTAACTGTATTGCTGCAATATTTATTATGATTTCATTTTTAGATAATTTCATTTTTGTCCCTTCTTTATACACTTAGCCCATAGCTTTGTAACTTAAATATGTTTTTCAATGTTCCTACTTTTTTCAATTTGCCATTTTCCATACAATATAGCTTATTTAAAATAATCTGATTGTCCTTAAATTCCTGAATCTCATTAATCTCTATAACTTTCCTTGTCTTATCTGGCATTCGTGCCAAATGAACCATAATATCAATACCTGCTGCTAACTGTGACCTTATGGCATTTAGTGGTATATCTGCCCCCATTAAAACCATAGTTTCTAATCTGGCGAGCATGTCTTTTGGAGAATTCCCATGTCCTGTGCTCATCGAGCCGTCGTGACCCGTATTTAAACTTTGGACCATGTCAAGAGCTTCTGCGCCTCTAACCTCCCCAACAATAATTCTGTCAGGTCGCATTCGAAGAGACGTTTTTATTAAATCTCTTATAGTAATTTCATTTTCTCCCTGACTGTTAGCCTGTCTTGCCTCCAGACGTACAATATTATCCACACTCTTTAACTGCAATTCTGCAGAATCTTCTATGGTTACAACTCTTTGGTCATTAGGGATAAAATTAGATAACACATTTAAAAATGTTGTCTTCCCTGAGCCTGTCCCACCACTTACAAAAATGTTGTATCCTGCAACAACCAATTTTTCCAACAAGTCGCTTACTTCTCTAGTAAGAGTCCCCCATTTAATTAACTGATTAATGGTAATTTTTTCTTTAGCAAATTTTCTAATAGTTATAACAGCGCCATCTAAAGCAACTGGTGGCAAAACCACGTTCACTCTGGAGCCGTCCTCCAATCTTGTGTCAACAATTGGATTAGACTCATTTACTCTTCTATTTGTTTTTGCAACAATCTGTTGAATTATGTCCTGAAGTCTTTCCTCTGACTCTATGGAATCATCATAAGGTATGATTCTACCCGCTTTTTCAATAAAAATATGATTCCTACCGTTTATCATAATTTCCGTCACTTCATCCATCTCCAGCAAATCTTCAAGTATCCCCAACCCCTTTATGGAATTAAAAACTTCTTTATGAATTTTTATTCTTTCTTTAATAGTCAAATATTTTTCTTTTAATTCCTCTTCCATAATACGGTCAATTATTTCGTGAAGTTCCTGCTCCTGAGGTTCCCTGGTCATATCAATAGTTGAGATAACTTTCTCTCTTATGGTTTCTTTACTAATTTTTTCACCTATTGCCCCCACCTCCTACTACCTGTCTTGAGTAATCTCCCAAATTACTCCACAACTGTCTTTCTAAGAAATTGTCATCCTCTATGTCAACTAAATCTATAGGTGGCGTAACCTGCTCAATTTTATCTATTAACTCTGAAGCTTCGCTACGTAGCAAAAACTCTTCAAACTCCCCAACTTTCATCTTGTACATATAACTGTTTTCCATAGGAACATAGATTTTATCGCAAAATTCAATTAACGAAATTATATCTTCCACTACATTTCCAATATCAATTACAATATTTTCATACATACCTGTAGCCATTATGGTTTCCAGTAATTCTATCCACTTTGTTGTTTCCATAGTTCTCAAGTCCCTTGAATATTTAAGTGGTGGCACATAATCTAATGTATTAACTGTATTTACGATAGCTTTCAGCTTAATGGCAACTGTATCTTTATTTTGTTTAAAATAATACATTAAATCGGACAAATCACCCTGATAATTTTGATGGTAGATTTTATCGAATGCCGTAAACTCATCCATGTTTATGTATAGGGTACTTCCGCTTTCAGCCAACACCTGCCCCACAGTAAAAGCAAAAACAGTTTGTTCAGGCTTCTTTATAGGGGAATAAACTCCAACAATCTTTGTTCCATTTCTTTTCGCTATTGAACCTGTTTTACTTATATTCAGCTCTGCAAAATAATCCAAAATTTTTCTAATGATATTTTCAGATGATTGGAATTTATAAATATAAGAATAATCCTTGAACTGCTGACAATCATCTTCCACTAAAAATATTATTTTACTTACATCTTCAAGTTCCAAATATTCATCATATAAATTGTAATCCACCAATAGAATATCAATATGGTTGTCCTGTAAATATTCTTCCAGTGCCTCTTTATTTGTAAAAGCCGTTGCCTTAAATGGCATGTTTTGTTTTTGATTAATGTATTTCATTAAACTATTTGCATATACTTCATCTAAATCATAAATTGCCAAAGTTGCCGTCATCTTTCTTTTCCCCTTTCTTCTTAATTCTAATTTTTACCATCTGGTACTTCATAATTTTCTTCAACACTAGCCTGCATTTTTTGTCTCAGGTAATGCTGTTTTCACATTATAAACACCTTTCTCCTGCTTTGTCTATACCCTTTTTGTGATTTTATATATATTTTAAAAAATGTGCGTTTTTTTCATTTTTTGTGCACTTGACACATAAATATATAGTGGTATACTTTCTATGTAGTATTCATAACTAGATGTTATGGTTATAATACATATTTTTATTTTTTTCGTGTCATTATACTAATAATGATGTTTTATTTTTTCAAAGCAGAACAATTATATGGAGGAAAATATATGAGTAAAAGAACTAAATTATCAGACAGAATATTGCCTACCTACTCAAAGGGCGAAGAGATTTTCAATATGGTTTCTCACATTGTAGGCGGAGCTCTCGGTATTGCAGCACTTGTACTTTGTGTTATTACAGCTGCCAAAGCAGGTAGTGTCATCGGAGTTGTTTCCAGTTGTATTTATGGAGTAACCCTCATTACTTTATATACAATGTCCAGTGTTTATCATGGTTTACGACCGGGTATGGCCAAAAAAGTAATGCAGGTTTTAGACCATTGCACCATTTATTTTCTAATTGCCGGCAGCTATACACCGATTTTATTAGTTGCCATGCGACCTAAATATCCTGCACTTGCGTGGGTTTTATTTGGAATTGTTTGGGGCTGTGCAATTATTGCTTGTGCACTTACAGCCATTGATTTAAAGAAATACAGTGTTTTCTCCATGATTTGCTACCTTGCAATGGGCTGGACAATTATATTTTTCATAAAACAGACTTACGAAGTCATGTCGCTGGGGGGAGTAATTTTCCTTGTTGCTGGAGGTGTTGCCTACACTGTAGGCTCTATCCTTTACGGACTTGGCAAAACTAAAAAATGGATGCATTCTATTTTCCATATATTCATTCTTGCAGGCAGCATTTTGCATTTCTTTGCAATTATTCTTTATGCTCTATAATCTTGTAATTTTCGATAAACTTATAAGTCTTCAAACTTTTCTATAAAAGTTTAACGATCTAAAAAGATAAAATCTGGAAGAGTGTTATTTCTTCCAGATTTTTTTGTGTAATAAAATTTTTATTTGCACAAAAATGAAAATAATTACACATTTTCGAAAATAAAATAGGGTAATTTCTTTCCATTTTGCTCTTTTCCAACAATATCTTTCTAATAATATATTCTTCTATTTTACGATTTTTCAATAATATCTTCTTCTGTTTTGCCTTCTTCTGTACATTTCATTTAACAGCAAAACCATAATTATATCTTTAAGCCACTGATCATCCGGATATTTAATACAGTTTTCTCCGTCGCCACACTGTTCTTCCTCTTCCTTAACCTGCCTGAATATGTTGTTTACCATTTGCAAAACACCTAATTTATCGGGATATTCATCAAACATTAGACTTCCTGCAAACTCCTGTTTGTCACACTCTCTTTCAACCCAATCCTGAATTGTCATAAAAGCTACCGGGTACATTTCCTTAACATAATCAATATCTCTGTCTGACATTTGATTCCATTGTCCATAATAAAATCCATTTATTGCATTTCCCTGAACGTAAAAAGGTATATATTTATAGTCCATAATCAATCCTAATAGTTTATCATTTTATACTATTCAGATTTCAATTATTTGTTACTACAAATATATACCTTTTACTTTTATTTTTACAATTATAAATCAACTAAATTATAATTTATACCGCACCCTAGTTACAGGTTTACCGCATAAAATATAAAACTTCTACAACTTTATTTTTATTTCCTTTCCTGACTTTTCATATGGTGTGTATTTAACTCCCGCTGCTTCCATCATTCTTTTAGAAGCTTTCACAGATGAAGTGTCACCATATTTGTCGTCTCCGTAAATAACTTCCTTTATGCCACATTGAATAATCGCCTTGGCACATTCATTGCAAGGGAATAAAGTTACATATATTTTTGCCCCTTCTAAACTACCGCCACGATAATTTAATATTGCATTTAGTTCGCTATGAGTTGTATAAAAATATTTGTTGTCATAAGGATCGTCGCTTTCCCTATTCCAAGGAAATTCATCGTCACTACAGCCAATTGGAAGTCCGTTATATCCCATTGACAAAATCTTGTTATCTTCACTTACAATACAGGCTCCCACCTGAGTATTTGGATCCTTTGAGCGCAACGCAGCTAACGATGCCACGCCCATAAAATATTCGTTCCATGAAATATAGTCTTTTCTTTTGTTACTCATTGTCTCGTCCTCCAATCATGTTTTGCCCTCATATTTAAAATCCTTCTTATATTAAAAATGAAGAAATCCTTCTCCTTAAGAAAAGTCTTTCTTCATTTCTAGTTACTATTTTGTTCCGAAAATTCTGTCTCCTGCATCGCCAAGACCTGGAACAATATATTTGTGTTCGTTTAATTTTTCGTCTTTTGCACCAATGTAAACATCTACGTCCGGATGAGCCTTTTCAAAAGCTTCAATTCCTTCAGGTGCTGCAATAATACACATAAGTCTAATGTTCTTAACGCCCTTGTCCTTTAACATCTGGATTGCTGCAATAGCTGAACCACCTGTTGCAAGCATTGGATCTACCACAAAAACTTCTCTCTTATCGCAATCTTCAGGAAGCTTGCAATAATACTCGTGAGGTTCTGCTGTTACTGGATCCCTGTAAAGACCAATATGTCCAACCTTTGCTGATGGAATAAGTGCAAGCATACCATCAACCATACCTAAACCAGCTCTAAGAATTGGAACGATTGCAAGTTTCTTTCCACCTAACTGCTTAATTGTTGTTTTACAAATAGGTGTTTCAATTTCTACATCTTCAAGCTCTAAATCTCTTGTTGCTTCATAAGTAATAAGCATTGCAATTTCGCTTATTAACTGTCTGAAATCCTTTGTTCCTGTAGTTGTCTGTCTGATAATTCCAATCTTGTGCTGAATCAATGGATGATCCATTATCATTATCTTTGCCATGTTTCTTCCTCCGTACATATTATATCTTATTATGTTTTAACTTATTCGCTAACTTTATAATCACTTCATCAACCGTTTCATAAAGTTTCGCATAATCAGCAAGTTCCCCACCATCCGGGTTAGTTATACTTCCTTGCTCATTAATATACTCTTTAAGTGTATAGACATTCACTGCTTCAGCAAAGTCATCATAAATGCCCTGCTTCTTTGTTTCGTCTAATACAAGTACCAATACATCTTTTCCAAAATCTTCACCTGTTAATTGAACTGAACTTCTGTCAATTTCAATCCCCTTTGACGCTGCAATGGCAACGGTCTTTGGGTTCATAGGTTCCGGAAATAACACTGCTAGTCCCTTAGACTCAATAGTAGCTCTCTCCTGTGGTAAATAATGCTTAAGTAGAGCTGCCGCCAATGGTCCTAACGAAGTGTCTGTATCAGTTACAAATATTACTTTTGAATATTCTAACATTTTTCCTCCGAACTGCTACACATCCATTATGTTATAACCAGCTGCCTTTGTAAGCCTGTTCATAATAGCCCATCCAATGTTGTCCTCTGAAAAAGCTTCCCCAAAAATGAATTCAGTTCCCTCTTTGTCAAAATCGCGAAGCGCTTTAAACAACATGTTTGCTATTGTTTCCGGCTTGTCCAAATCGCCCAGAGATACTACCTTAATGTTCTCATTTATTTTTCCCTGGTACAATCCTAAATGCTGGTTAGCTGTTATTATTCCTGTCTTCTTTCCTTCTTCAGCTTTTGCATTAGCTGAATCAATTATGTGTTGAGCAACTTTATTCGCATCACCTTTAAAAATACGAAAATCTGCTGCCGGTGCATAATGTCTGTATTTCATACCCGGAGCTTTTGGTTTCAAACCTTCTACCGGTTTCTTCAAAATGGCCTGATCTATCTCAAGGTTGCTAACAACCTTCTTTGCCATTTCGTATGTTATAAATCCTGGTCGTAAAACAAGAGGTGGATCTACTGTTACATCTATAATTGTAGACTCCAATCCCATTCCTACCATGCCACCATCAATAATCATGTCTATGCGACCGTCCAAATCATCGATTACATGCTCACCAAGTGTTGGACTTGGCTTACCTGATAAGTTGGCACTTGGTGCCGCAATGCTTGTTCCGGCTTCTTTAATTAATCTGCTTGCAATAGGATGATTTGGAAATCTGATAGCCACACTCTTTTCGCTGTTCAAAATCTTTTTCCAGTTTCTCGATAAACTGATAATATCCGATTCCCGCCATCTCATCCTGAAATGCAGCCATCGGAGAAGAATATGCAGCTGCTCTGAGTACAGCAGTGGAATGTCCGGCACCTGTCAGGTTTACCTGTGCCCTGGACTTCACAGATGCAACAATCTCATAGAGACGCTTGGTATCCTCCAGTTTCGAGCTGTTCAGGATCTCCCCGATCATTTTGAAAAGGAAATCCATTTTCGTATAAAGTGCCTTACCTCTTACAGAGAACATAGCCTGAAACTCTTCTGTAGAATCAGCTCTGTCAAAAACCTCTACCCCACAGTTGATACCGCCTGTATTGGCATTGATCTCATTAAACAGTTCTCCGTATGTGTAATTCTCTGTATCCACATAACCCAGTACGGATTTCAAAAGTCCCAGATAAGGAATCTGCTCAGGCGCAATACTGTCAGTCTTAAACATCAGGTCTACGTAACCGATGCCATTTGTGCATACGTCATGGTAAAGGAACAGACTGTCATCTACCATTAATTCTTCATTTATGATCTTTGCAGCTTCTCTTTTAATATCACTTCTCTTTAACATCGGAATGCACTCCAATGCTTTTGGATCTTCGCCGGCTTCCTGATATGCTTCCAGTGCTTTCGTCTTCTCAACCATTGCATCCAGCTGTTCTTCAGAAAGACTGCTTCTGTATGCTTCCAGCTTCTCCTCCAGCTCTTTCTCACGCTGGGCTGCCAGACCTTTCTTCGGCACAAGAGTCATGATGCATCCATGTGGATTCTCAAGAAGATATTTACGGATCAGTTCTTCAAAATATCCTTCGTTTACTGCCTTTTTCAGTTTTTCAAAAACTGTAAGCTGCTGTACCTGTGCAAAGGGATTTCCTTTTTCATACAGCCAGTCTCCCAGAATATCCAGACTGTACATCAGTCCTTTCGGATAAGAGGAAAAATCAGCTTCACGATAGCGGAATTCAAAGTAATTGATTCCTGCCTCTACAGCTTTCCTGTCAATTCCATTCTTAACAATATCTCCCAGTACCTGTCTGATCACAGATACGAATTCTTCTTTTCTGTCCGGATTGGAACCTTTTGCAATTACTGTAAAATATGGCTGGAGAATACCATCATCATAAGATCCATAGACATCCTTGCCTGCTTTTACATCCAGAAGTGCCTGCTTTAACGGTGCTCCCGGTGCGCTTAACAGTGCGTAATCCAATACCTCAAATGCCATCGCCATCTGACTGTCCGCAGCATTTCCAACAACCATGTTATAAGAAAGATAGGTATTGTCCTCTTCTCCCTCATTCTCAGCAACCGGATACTCAAGAGTCACATCCCGGCATGCTCCGAATGCTTTCTGTTCCTGAATAACAGAATCCACATCCAGATAATCAAAATGCGACAGATAATGCTCATCCAGGAATGCCAGTTTCTCTTCCATATCCATATTTCCATACAGATAAATATAGCTGTTGGATGGATGGTAATAAGTCTTGTGGAAATCAAGGAACATCTCATAAGTTAAATCTGGGATCGCCTTTGGATCTCCGCCTGATTCAAACCCATATGGTGTGTCTTCCAATAAAGACTTCTGAATGATACGTGCAAGCTGCTGGTCTGGAGATGAAAATACTCCTTTCATCTCGTTAAACACAACTCCATTATACGTCAGAGGAGCATCTTCGTTTAACAGATCATAATGCCATCCTTCCTGCTTTAGGATCTCTGGCTTCTTATAGATATTTGGATAAAATACAGCATCCAGATAAACATGCACCAGATTAAAGAAATCTTTATCATTCTGGCTTGCAACCGGATAAACAGTCTTATCTGGGTAAGTCATTGCATTTAAAAATGTATTCAGTGATCCTTTGACCAATTCCACAAATGGATCCTTCATTGGGAACTCTCTTGATCCGCAAAGTACAGAATGCTCTAAGATATGAGGAACTCCTGTATCATCTTTTGGTGGTGTACGGAATCCGATCTGGAATACCTTGTTATCATCTTCATTGGAGATCACAACCACTCTGGCTCCCGTCTTATCATGCTTTAAAATATATCCTGTTCCATTTAATTCTTCAATAGATTCTTGTTTGATGATCGTATATTTATTATTCATAAACCTTTAACAAAATCTCCTTTTTTCTATTCATTGATATCCTTTATGCTACTACAAATGGAACAGATTGAAAAGGGGGTCGGTTTGATTTTTGCATAAAAATACGGCACCGAAAGCTTATTCTCATGCTTTCGATGCCGCAT